>OBXL01000007.1_pt1 | contig 282188 bp, 282 predicted proteins | sample 1476591 | NCBI WGS metagenome assembly OBXL01 (sample SAMEA2580155, study PRJEB22360) | human gut metagenome | biome: human gut; feature: human-associated habitat; material: faeces | place: Denmark | collected 2008/2010 | reverse complement strand
AAAGGAGTGAGACACGATTCAAAATGAATCGTGTCTCACTCCTTTACTTTGATTTTTTTAGTTTGAATAAAACTATCAACTATAAAGTAGTTTAACGATCATATTTATCAAAATGTTCACCAGTAAAGTAATAATAAATACTTTCTGCTATATTTCTTACATGATCCCCTACTCTTTCTAAGTTACGTGCAGCTAAATGCGCTTGACCAGCTACAAATGGATCATTATCAATTAGATAAGTTGTGTTAACAATATTCACGTATAAATCATCAATATCTTTATCACGTTCGATAATTTCTTTAATCAATGTTAAATCTTCACTTTTAACAGCAGTATTTAAGTCTTCTAACATTAATAATGCAAGTTTACCCATTGTTTTTAAACGTGTTAAGACATAATGATCTGTAATTTTTACTCTTAGTCGAATATGAGCGATATTTGCAGCATTATCCCCCATTCTTTCAAAATCAGTAGAAATTTTTAAAGCTGCCATCATCATTCTTAAATCAGTAGCAATTGGTTGTTGTTTCGTAATTAACATGATTACTTGTTCGTTAATGTCATAATCAAATTTGTTAATTTCTTTATCTTTTTCAATGACGTGTCTAGCAAAGTTTCTATCATCTTCACTTAATGATTCAATAGCATTGTTAACATTTGAATAAACACGAAGACCAAGACGACGAAGTTCTTTAATTAAATCGTCCAATTGGCCTTCATATTTTTGTCTAATAATTTTCATTAAGCATTAACCAAAACGACCAGAAATATAATCTTCTGTTTGTTTGTCTGAAGGATTAGAGAAGATTTTATCAGTATCGTCATATTCATTTACATAACCATTAAGGAAGAATGCTGTTTTATCAGAAACACGTGCAGCTTGTTGCATGTTGTGTGTAACCATAATGATAGAATAATTTTCTTTTAATTCTTGAACCAGTTCTTCAACTCTTAAAGTAGAGATAGGATCTAATGCTGATGTAGGTTCATCCATTAAAATAACATCTGGTTCAATTGCTAAACATCTAGCAATACAAACACGTTGTTGTTGTCCCCCAGATAATCCATACGCATTTGTATGTAATCTGTCTTTTAATTCATCCCAAATTGCAGCACCACGTAATGACTTTTCAACAATTTCATCAAGTAATTTTTTATCTTTAATACCATGGATTTTTGGACCATAAGTAATATTATCATAAATTGATTTAGGAAATGGATTTGGTTGTTGGAATACCATTCCTACATTCGTTCTTAATTTTTCTTTTGAATAGTTGTTATCAAAAATATTTTGTTCTCTGTATAAAATTTTACCAGCAGTTTTAACTGATGGTACTAATTCAACCATACGATTTAATGTTTTAATATACGTTGATTTACCACAACCAGAAGGACCGATAATAGCAGTGACATTATTTTCTAAGATATCTAAATTGATGTTTTGTAAAGCATGATTTTCACCATACCATAAATCTAAATTTTGAGTTGAATAAACTACTTTTCTTTCACTGTCAGGTTTAATATTTTTTTTATTTTCGCTATTAGTTGTTACAATTGTTGTCTTTTGAGACTGATTGTCGTTTGTTGGATGAGTGTGATTTGAGTGTTGATCAACAACATCATTTGTATGTTGTTCAATGTTCTTTTTCTTTTCATCTACGTTGATTTTTGCCATATATAAAACTCCTTTTATTTTAAGAGAGAAAGCAGAAATCTTTCTCTCTATCCCAAATAACTTTAATAATAAAATGCTTAATATTTTCTAGAAAATTTATTACGTAAGAAAATTGCTAAACCGTTCATTAATAATAAGATAACAAGTAATACGATAATACCTGCTGAAGCCACGTTTTGGAATTCAGCTTGTGGCATTTTAGCCCAAGTATAAATTTGAGTTGGTAAAGCAGTAAACATTGAGAATAAACCAGATGGTACTGCTAAGAAAATAGTTGGAATACCGATTAAGATTAATGGTGCTGTTTCACCTAATGCACGTGAAAGTGATAAAATAAATCCCGTTAAAATACCAGGTAAAGCAGCGGGTAAAACCACTTTTCTAATTGTTTGCCATTTATTTCCACCTAGACCATAAGATGCTTCTCTTACAGAATTAGGTACGGCACGAATCGCTTCCTGGCTTGAAACGATAATAATCGGTAAGATAAGTAATGACATTGTTAAAGCAGCAGCGATAACAGTATTTCCTAAAGATAATGATTCAATACCAGCGCCACGTACAAATAATGTTAATCCTAATAAACCAAATACAATTGAAGGCACACCAGCTAAGTTAGAAATACAAATTTTAACGAAACTTGTAAACATATTATCGCGTGCGTATTCTTCAAGATAAATTGCTGTACCAACACCTAAGATAATAGAGATTGGGATGATAGTAATCATTAACCATAATGTACCAGCTAATGCGCCTTTAATCCCAGCTTGTGATGGTGTTGAAGATGAGAAACTTGTAAAGAATTCAGGTGTTAAATGTCCTACACCTTTTACAAGTGTTTGAATCAGTAATGCGGCAAGAACGATTAAAGCAAATACAATACATGCAAAGAATAGCCATTTATTAAGACTATTTTTTTTATCGCGACTAGATAGGTTTTTTTCGACTTTACTTTTGTCAACTAAACCTTTAGCTCTTGGATCAGTCGTTGCTGTCATATTAATACTCCTCTCTATAACGCTTAGAAATCCAGTATGAAATTAAGTTCATAATTAATGTGAAAATGAATAATGTGAAGCCAACTGCATAAATACTATAGTAAATATCTGAACCGAATGTCGCATCACCTGTAGCAATTTCAACAATATAACCTGTCATTGTTTGAATAGAACTTGTTAATGTTAAAGATGATGTCGGTGAACTACCTGCAGCTAATGATACGATCATTGTTTCACCAATAGCACGAGAAATACCAAGTACAATTGAAGCAATTACACCAGAAGCGGCAGCTGGTAATACGACTTTAGTTGCAACTTCAAATTTAGTTGAACCTAAACCAAAAGCACCTTCACGCATTTTATTAGGTACAGAAGCCATTGCATCTTCACTCATACTTGTAATAATTGGAACAATCATTATTCCAACCACGATACCAGGACTGATAGAGTTAAAACTATCGAGTTGAGGTATAAATGTTCTTAATAAAGGTGTTACAAAAGTTAAAGCAAAGAAACCGAATACGATAGTTGGAATGCCAGCTAAGATTTCAAGAATAGGTTTAATAATACGTCTTGCTTTATCGCTTGCATATTCACTTAAGTAGATTGCAGCGCCTAATCCGATAGGAACAGCTACTAAAGTACCAATGAAAGTAATTTTTAAAGTACCAAGAATTAATGCCCAAATACCATATTTAGGGTCAGAACTTGTAGGATTCCAATCTTTAGTAAAAAGAAACTCAGTAATTGAAACACGTGTAAAGAATGTGATTGTTTCAGTGATTAATGTAAATAATATACCGATAGTTGTTAAAATAGAGATGGCAGCAATAATTCCTAAAATAATTGGCACGATTTTATCAGAAAATCCACCTTTTTTAGCGTTATTTTTAGCTATCATCTCTCTAACATTAGTGTTAGAAGCCATATATAACCCTCTCTTTTTATTTCTCCCAATAGATTTTAAAAAAAGAGCAGGAAATTATCAGGTAACGAATGAGTTCAAATTAATTTAAAACACTTTAACAATCACCCATGTATATATCCTGAACAACTCATGTAAATGAATGTTACATGAGTTGTTAATTCCCAGCCCTTTATATTAATAATGATTATTATTTGTCAGAATCTTTTTTGTATTTATCTAATTCTTTAATTTCATCTTTATAAACTTTGCTTGGTGAAGCAACGTATCCAGCATCTTCAGCTGATTTACCTTTGTCATCTAAAGTGAATTTCAAGAATTCTCTCATAACATCATTATCTTCTAATGATTTTTCTTTAACATATAAGAATAATGGTCTACTTAAAGGATAAGAACCATCTTGGATAGTCTTTTTAGTAGGTTCTACAGATTTACCATCGTCACCTTTAATTTTAACTTCTTTTAATTTATCTTTATTTTGTTTATAGAAGTTATAACCGAAGTAACCAATACTTTCTTTGTTTTTCTCAACTGATTGAACGATAACGTTAGTATCTCCATTTTTTTGAGCTTTGATATCTTGTTTATCCATAACTTCTTCTTCCCAGAAGTCATAAGTACCATGACTTGAGTTTGGAGAGAAAGCTTTGATTTCTTTGTTAGGCCAGCTAGAATCTACATCTTTCCAAGTTTTAGCTTCGCCACTGTAGATTTTTTTCAATTGATCTTTAGATAATTCTTTTACAAAGTCATTATCTTTATTAACAGCAACAGTTACACCATCTTGTGCAATTTTAAATTCTTTATATTTAATGTTTTTGTCTTCTAATTTTTGTTTTTCTTCATCTTTGATAGGTCTAGAAGCTTGTGAGAAGTCAGTTTCACCAGCGATGAATTTTTCAAAACCAGCACCAGTACCTGCTTGACCAGATGAAATAGTTGCGCTTGGATGATCTTTAGACCATTTTTCATTTAATTTTTCAACGATTGGAGCAACAGTAGATGAACCTTCACCTTTTGCAGAACCTTTAAGGTCTTTTCCATCTCCTGAACCACTGCCGCCACTATTTCCACCGCCACATGCGCCTAAAAGAACAGTAGCACCTAAAACAGTTGTACCAACTAATTGCCATTTCTTCATTAAAACATCCTCCTAATTATAGATAACCCAAAATGTTATATGTATTTCTTACAATGCTTATATTACATACCTTTTGTTAATATAAAATAGAGTAATTGTAAATATTTTGTTAATTTATAAAAAACTTATGTTTTATATAAATAAAATCCATAAAAAAACCACTGAAAGTGTGACCTTTCAATGGTTTTAAACTATCTATATAATATGGAAGAAACTCGATTTTCATGAACTCATTATTCTTGAATAAGACTTTTACCTTTTTTAGTTAATGTGATTTTTCCAGTTTCAATATTTATAATTTTTCTTTTATATAAATGACCAATTGCACGTTTAAATGAACCTTTACTCATGTTAAATACTTCTTTAATTGCTTCCGGACTTGATTTATCCCAAAATGGAAGTTCTCCATCATACTCTACTAACAAATCAAAGATAACTTGACCATCCTCATCTAAACGTTCATGTGCGAGGGGTAAGAATGAACCGTTCAATTCACCTTTTTCATTATGTCCGATAATACGTACTTCTACAGCTTCGCCTAATCTTGGCTCATGTTTACGTTCAGACTCATGTACAAATACTTTGTAACCATCCTCAGTTAATAAAAAAGTCCCGATACGTAATAAACGATATGGTCTTGCTTTTAATACTTGATTTTGCATATCATCATTAGATACAGGTGTAAACATTTTTTCCACAATTGTTTCACTAGCTAAACGTGCGAACATTTGATGATTTCTATCGATTCTTAATGTGACTAATACATAATCTCCTGATTGAGGCCATAACGATTTAACTTTAGGTAAATCTTCCCATGGAATAAGCACCTCTCTTGGTAAACCAACATCTACTCTTGCACCATCTCTATCTGTTTTTAATACTTTTGCAAAATCATATTTATCTTTTGTAATGTCAGGCATATTTTGAGTAGCAAATAATTCACCTGAACGGTTTGGATAAATGAAGAAACTGTATTCTTCTCCAATTTCGAATTCATCTTCCTCATTGATTTCTGACTGATTTAACTTCACTTGTTCACCATTTGGACCTTTTAATAAATAAGTAGAGCCTTCCAATCCAAGAACTTCTAGAAATTCAATTGAACCAACGATATCTTTGTCTAATGCCATAGTTGTCTCCTTTAAGCAGTTTATTTCTAAGTATTATAACATGAGTTTTATAAAGTATCATTGGCATAAATGATATAAGGTCGAATATAGGAACATTATATGATATAATTTTTTGCGTTAGATAAACGATGAATAAAGGAGTAAATGAATGTTACAAGTTACGGATGTAAGTTTACGTTTTGGTGATCGTAAACTATTTGAAGATGTAAATATTAAATTTACTGAAGGTAATTGTTATGGACTTATCGGTGCGAATGGTGCAGGTAAATCTACTTTCTTAAAAATCTTATCTGGAGAAATTGATTCACAAACGGGTCATGTTTCTCTTGGAAAAGATGAACGTTTAGCAGTATTAAAACAAGATCACTTTGCTTATGAAGATGAACGTGTATTAGATGTAGTTATAAAAGGACATGAACGTCTATTTGAAGTGATGAAAGAAAAAGACGAAATTTATATGAAACCTGACTTCAGTGATGAAGATGGCATTCGTGCAGCTGAATTAGAAGGTGAATTTGCTGAAATGAATGGATGGAATGCCGAAGCAGATGCAGCTTCCCTACTATCAGGACTTGGTATTACCCCAGATTTACATGATAAGCAAATGTCAGAGTTAGAAAATAATCAAAAAGTAAAAGTATTATTGGCACAAAGTTTATTTGGAGATCCAGATGTTTTATTACTCGATGAGCCTACCAATGGTCTTGATATTCCTGCCATTAGTTGGTTAGAAGATTTCTTAATTAACTTTGAAAATACTGTCATTGTAGTATCTCATGATCGTCATTTCTTAAATAATGTATGTACACATATTGCAGATTTAGATTTTGGTAAAATCAAAGTCTATGTTGGTAACTATGATTTTTGGTATCAATCAAGTCAACTTGCTCAAAAAATGGCTCAAGAACAAAACAAGAAAAAAGAAGAAAAAATCAAAGAATTACAAGACTTCATTGCTCGTTTCTCTGCGAATGCGTCAAAATCAAAACAAGCAACAAGTCGTAAGAAGCAATTAGAAAAAATTGAACTTGATGATATTCAACCATCTTCAAGACGTTATCCTTATGTGAAATTCACCCCAGAAAGAGAAATTGGTAATGATTTATTAGTAGTTGATGGTATCTCAAAAACAATTGAGGGTGAAAAAGTTTTAGATAATATTTCATTCACTATGAATCCAAATGATAAAGCTATTTTAATTGGCGATAGTGAAATTGCTAAAACTACCCTATTAAAAATACTTGCTGGTGAAATGGAACCAGATGAAGGTTCATTTAAATGGGGAGTGACAACTTCATTAAGCTATTTCCCTAAAGATAATTCTGATTTCTTCGAAGGCGTAGATATGAATTTAGTTGAATGGTTACGTCAATATGCTCCTGAAGATGAACAAACTGAAACATTTTTACGCGGTTTCTTAGGACGTATGCTATTTAGCGGTGAAGAAGTTAAGAAAAAAGCAAGTGTATTATCAGGTGGAGAGAAAGTACGTTGTATGTTAAGTAAAATGATGCTTTCAAGTGCCAATGTTTTACTACTTGATGAGCCAACGAACCATCTTGATTTAGAAAGCATTACAGCTGTTAACGATGGATTAGCTTCATTCAAAGGATCAATTATCTTTACTTCATATGACTTTGAATTTATTAACACAATCGCTAATCGCGTGATTGATTTAAACCAACCAGGTAGTTTATCTAAAGAATTGCCATATGAAGAATATCTAAAAGAAATTGGTGTGTTACAAAATTAAAATAATAGGATTTTAATAAAGCATCTTCTATTTTTAAAATTTAAACTATGCATAACACTGTCGCTAAATAACGAACTTTAGCGACAGTTTTTTTTATAAAATACTATTATTTTCGAATTATTGTTATTATTTATACAAATTACTTATTATTACTATCTCTTTTCTTTAACAGTAATATTACTTCAATAATTTTCAGTTTATTTCAAAAAATCACAATAATCGGTTTACAGTTAAAAGGTGCTTATGTATAATTAAAAACATAGTAATTGAATAAGAAATTGATGAGGCGCATCAATCATTAGTATATATTAGAACACTGTCTGCCACGGCTAATATAGAAAGGGTGCGATGCCGAAACGAATTGCAACCGCAGTAAGCGTTCGTTGGACTTTGTGGTTAAGAGCTGAGAGTTTGTCATTATTATTTAATAATGGAGTGCATCACTTGTATATAAATTACGAGCAAGTTCGCACATTCCGAACTTGCTCTTTTTTATGACGTGTGCCCCTAAATTCTAGGAGGTAAAATCTTGAAACGACGTGTTTTGAAGTTCGGTGGTTCATCTGTCGCCGATTTTACAAAGATAAAAAATATTGCAGAAATGCTTAAACGCCGTGTAGATGACGGTGAACAACTTATTGTTGTCGTAAGTGCTATGGGCAAAACAACAGATCAATTAATGGAAAATGTTTCTCATCTTACAACAACTCCAAAAGATGAAGAACTTGCTCTATTATTAACAACTGGTGAACAACAAACAGTTTCTTATTTGTCGATGGTATTAAATGATATTGGCGTAAGTGCTAGAGCTATGACTGGATATCAAGCAGGTATCAAAACAGTAGGTCATCATTTAAAAAGTCGAATTGCAGAAATTAATCCTGAAACATTTAATAAGGAATTTAAAGACAAGGATGTTTTAGTTGTAGCAGGTTTCCAAGGAGTGAACGACGAATTAGAGTTAACTACACTTGGTCGTGGTGGTTCAGATACGACTGCTGTTGCATTAGCAGCTAGTAATCAAATCCCTTGTGAAATTTACACTGATGTTGATGGCGTTTATGCTACTGATCCAAGAATTTTGAGTGAGGCAAAACGTTTAGATTATGTGTCTTATGAAGAAATGATGGAAATGAGTGCTTTAGGTGCTGGTGTGTTAGAAACAAGAAGTGTAGAACTTGCTAAAAATTATGATATCCCCTTGTATTTAGGTAGAACGTTATCAAATGTGAAAGGAACATGGATTATGCCAAGAACAGAAATATTAGAAAAAAAAGCCGTAACTGGAGTTGCATTAGATACACATATGATGCATGTAACAATTAGTTACCCTCTTCCAGATAATCGCCTTCTAACTCAATTATTTACTGCTTTAGATGAAGGTTCAGTTAATGTGGATATGATTTCTCAAATCGTAAATGTTGAAGGTTTACAACTATCTTTTTCTATTAAAGATAGTGATGTACAACAAATTTCAAGTATCTTAGAGGAACTTTCTACAACATTTGATGCTTTAGATTATAAAATTAATGAAGCTTACGTCAAAATTTCGTTAATTGGTTCAGGAATGCGTGATATGTCTGGTGTAGCTTCAAAAGCATTTATTACGTTAATTAATTCTAATATTCCATTTTATCAAACAACAACTTCTGAAATTAGTATTTCTTATGTTATTGATGCAGAAAATGGAAATAAAGCGGTTGAAGTTCTATACGATGCTTTTGATATTTAAACTTAAGTTAAAATAAGTAATTCAAAATTCAATTAATATTTAAATGGAGTGATTCTTTTATGACAAGATTAGCAGTAGTTGGAGCAACAGGATTAGTCGGAACAAAAATGTTAGAAACAATTGATCGTAAACATATCCAATTTGATGAGTTGGTATTATTCTCATCAGCAAGATCAGCAGGTAAAGAAATTGAGTTTCAAGGGAAAACATATACAGTTCAAGAACTTACAGAAGAAGCAGCAAGTGAAAAATTTGATTACGTGCTAATGAGTGCAGGTGGCGGAACAAGTAAACAATTTGCCCCTATTTTCGAAAAAGCTGGAGCAATTGTTATTGATAATTCAAGTCAATGGCGTATGACAAACGATGTGGATTTAATTGTACCAGAAGTTAACCAACCAGAATTTAAACGTGGTATCATTGCTAATCCTAACTGCTCAACAATTCAGTCGGTCGTGCCACTTAAAGTTTTATACGATGCTTTTGGATTAAAACGTGTAGCTTATACAACATATCAAGCAGTTTCGGGTTCAGGGGTTAAAGGTAAGAGAGACTTAGCTGAAGGTGCGAATGGTAAAGCTCCAGAAGCTTATCCACATCCTATTTATAATAATGTTTTACCACATATTGATGTTTTTTTAGAAGATGGATATACAAAAGAAGAGCAAAAAATGATTGATGAAACACGAAAAATTTTAGGACAACCTGACTTACGTGTGACTGCAACATGTGCACGTGTACCTGTTCAAGATAGTCATAGCGTAGAAATTGATGTTACTCTTGATAAAGAGGCAACAGTTCAAGAAATTAAAGATTTATTTGAAAACGATAATCGTGTTGTTTTAGTAGACAATCCTGAAAATAATGAATATCCTTTAGCTATTAATTCAACAGGTAAAGATGAAGTGTTTGTAGGTAGAATTCGTCGTGATGACTCACTTGATAATACTTTCCATGTTTGGTGTACTTCAGATAACCTACTTAAAGGTGCAGCTTTAAATGCAGTTCAAGTGTTAGAACAAGTCATTAAATTAAAAGGAGCTAGATAATATGGCACATATTTTTGAAGGTGTAGGTGTAGCGCTTGCTACTCCATTTACTAATAATGAAGTTGACTATAAAGCATTAGAACGACATGTTCAATTTTTACTTGATAATAATGTTAAAGCAATTATTGTAAACGGCACTACAGCAGAGAGCCCTACTTTAACAGAAGAAGAGAAAGAAACAGTACTTCAAGCGGTGATTAAACAAGTTAATCATCAAGTGGCTATTATCGCTGGAACTGGTACAAATAATACAGCTAAATCTATTCAAGCTTCATTACGTGCTAAAGAATTAGGTGTAGATGGTATTATGTTAATCACACCTTACTATAATAAAACGAATCAACGTGGCTTAATTAAACATTTTGAAACCATCGCGAATGAAGTTAAGTTACCTGTTGTTTTATATAATGTACCTTCAAGAACGAATATGACAATTGATCCTGAAACAGTCGAAACATTAAGTCATAATGATTACATTGTAGCTATTAAAGATGCTACAAATGACTTTAACTATTACGAAGAAGTGAAAAAACGTATTCATCAAGATGAATTTGCTTTTTACAGTGGTAATGATGATAATGTCGTAGAATTCTATAATCGTGGAGGTAATGGCGTAATTTCTGTCATTGCTAACGTTATTCCGAAAGAATTTCAAGCACTTTATGATGCTAAACAAAATGGGAAAGAAATTGAGAAAGACTTTGAACCGATAGGTCAATTGTTAGATGCACTTTCAGTTGATGTCAACCCTATTCCAATTAAAGCTCTAACAAGTCATTTAGGATTTGGAAATTATGAATTAAGATTACCTTTATTACCACTAGAGAAAGAAAAAGCAAATGTATTAGTGAATGCTTATAAAGCATTTAAAACGGAGGAATAAAAATGAAAATTTTACTCATTGGATATGGCACAATGAATCAACGCGTTGCCAGATTAGCAGAAGAAAAAGGTCATGAGATTGTTGGTACAATTGAGCCAGAAGAACATCAACATTCACCATATAAAGCTTATCATCATATTGCAGACGCACAAAATGAAGCCGATGTAGCGATCGACTTCTCTAATCCTAATCTATTATTACCTTTATTAGATGAAGAGTTTGAATTACCTTTAGTGATTGCTACTACTGGTGAAAAAGAAAAACTGATTCAAAAATTAGAACAATTAAGCGAACGTATGCCTGTTTTCTTCAGTGCAAATATGAGTTATGGCGTCCATGCATTAACTAAAATTCTAGAAGCAGCTGTTCCCCTTTTACAAGATTATGATATTGAGTTAACTGAAGCTCATCATAATAAAAAAGTGGATGCGCCAAGTGGCACACTCGTCAAACTTTATGATGTTATTAAAGAATTACGTGAAAATGTAACGCCTGTTTACGATCGACATGAGCGAACTGAAAAACGTGAAAAAGATGAAGTCGGTATTCATTCAGTTCGTGGCGGTACAATTGTAGGCGAACATGATGTTTTATTTGCTGGCACAGATGAAACAATTACCATTTCTCATAAAGCGCAATCTAAGGACATTTTTGCAAATGGCGCAATTACAGCTGCTGAAAAATTAAACACAAAATCAAATGGTTTCTATACATTTGACAACTTATAAAATAACTTAAGGAGACTCTAAACTATGGTACAACACTTATCTGCACAAGAAATTATTCAATATATTAGTGATGCTAAAAAATCAACACCATTAAAAGTATACGTAAATGGACAATTCAATGACGTCACTTTTCCTAATACATTTAAAGTATTCGGATCTGATGATTCAAAAGTAATATTTTGTGAAGCGGATGATTGGAAAACATTTTATGAAACCAATCAATCATATATTACTGACTTAGAAATTGAAATGGACCGTCGTAATTCTGCTATTCCTTTAAAAGACTTAACTAATACAAATGCACGTATTGAACCAGGTTCATTCATTCGTGAACAAGCTATTATCGAAGACGGTGCCGTTGTGATGATGGGAGCAACAATCAATATTGGCGCTGTTGTAGGTGAAGGTACTATGATTGATATGAATGCAACATTAGGTGGTCGTGCGACAACAGGTAAAAATGTTCATGTAGGTGCCGGTGCAGTATTAGCGGGCGTTATTGAGCCACCTAGTGCTTCTCCAGTAGTAATCGAAGATAATGTATTAATTGGCGCAAACGCAGTTATTCTAGAAGGTGTAAGAGTTGGCGAAGGCGCTATTGTAGCTGCTGGTGCTATCGTGACTCAAGATGTTCCTGCTGGTGCGGTTGTAGCTGGTACACCTGCTAAAGTCATTAAACAAACATCTGAAGTTCAAGACTCTAAACGAGAAATCGTTGCAGCGTTAAGAAAATTAAATGATTAATGACAAACTTGAATAATTGAATGCTAAAGGCTGGGACAACATGTTCTCAGCCTTTACGATTAAATGAATACATAAGTTGAATAATAAATGAATAAAGGATTGATTAAGATGAGCGAATTAGAATTTGTCACACAACATAGAAGACATTTACATCAACATCCAGAATTAAGTCTTCATGAATTTGAGACAACTCAATATATTACTCGATTTTTAGATGAATTAAATGTATCTTACGAGCAACCTCTTGAAACGGGTGCTATTGCATATTTAGAAGGTAATAGTGACCATACAATTGCATTTCGGGCAGACATTGATGCCCTACCCATTTTTGAAGAAAATAATGTCGATTATCGTAGTCAAACAGATAATGTGATGCATGCTTGTGGTCACGATGGTCATACAACAGCATTGATGTTATTTGTTAAACGATGTAAGGCGATGGCTGATCAACATCAATTACCTCATAATGTCGTGTTTATCTTCCAACCAGCTGAAGAAACAGGCGGTGGCGCAAATCGCTTAATTAAAGCCGGTGCTTTTAATCAATATCCTATTGAAGCAGTATTTGGCATTCATGTAAATCCTTTCGCTGACGAAGGACAAGTCGTGATACGCGATGAAGAAATTACAGCAAGTGCCACTGAATATCGTTTTTTCTTAAAAGGATTATCTAGTCATGTAGCTGATAAAGAGCAAGGTCATTCATGTGGCGAAGCACTGATTCATGTTTTAAATCAAGTTGGTCAAATACAGCAATATCATTTAAATGGACTAAAACGTAATATTGTTCATATGGGCCACTTTAATGCAGGTGAAGCAATTAATACGGTTCCTAGTAATGGTTATTTAGAAGGAACTATTCGTACTTATGATGCCACTGATTTAAATATCGTGAAAAATCAAATGAATAAAATTGCAAAAAGTGTGAAATTATTATTCAATGTTGATTGTGAAGTCAAATTTGAAGAAGGATATCCTGCTACAATGAATAGTCCTAAACTACGTCATATCGTTGAACAATCTATTCTATCTGCTAATTTAAAAGTTATTGAAAAGCCTCTGCCATTTTTATTCGGCGAAGACTTTAGTTTTTATGGCCAACAATTAGCACCGTCTTACTTTGCTTTTGTAGGAACTCGAAATGAAGATAAAGGCTTTATCACAGGCTTACATACATCGCATTTAAATTTTGACGAAAAAGTGCTTATTGATGTTGCCAATTACTATGAACAAATATTGAACCATTATGGAAAGGAGTAAATTAAATTGACAGCAGTTTGGTCAGTTGATTCAAAAATCTTTTTAAGAAATGCAACTAAAGTAAAGAATAATCAATCAATAATGGCAGTTGTAAAAAATAATGCTTATCATTATGGATTAGAGTTTGCAGTAAGAACATTTTTAGAAGCAGGTATCCATACATTTAGTACGACTTCCTTAAAAGAAGCAGTGAGAGTTCGTAAACTTGCACCTCATGCTACAATTTTTTTAATGAATGCAGTTTATGACTTTGATACAGTTCGAAATAATAATATTCAAATGACGCTTCCCTCTTTAGAATATTATTATCAGTACAAAAGTGAATTAAAAGATATTAATGTTCACTTAGAATTTGAAAATTTACTCCATCGTTCAGGTTTCAAAAATCTTGATGAAATTAAAGAAGTACTTCATCATCATGAAAATGATAATGGAAGTGAAATGAATATCGTTGGCCTATGGACACATTTTGGATATGCAGATGAATTTGATGTTCCAGAATATGGGATTGAACGTGAAGCATGGTTAAACGTCGTTAATACATTATTAAATGAAGGATACCAATTTGAACTTATCCATGCGCAAAATAGTGCGAGTTATTATCGTGAAGGACAACAACTTCTTCCCTATCATACACATGCACGTGTAGGTATCGCTTTATATGGTTCAAGACCATATAGCAAATTAGATGAACATGAGATTGAACAAGCCTTAACCGTAAAAGGAAATGTAATTCAAGTTCGTGAAGTAAATAAAGGTGATTATTGTGGTTATAGTTTTGCATTTGAAGCAACGCATGATCATACACATCTTGCAGTTGTTGATATTGGCTATGGTGATGGTATTTTAAAAAAACGTGCAACACACGAAGCATTAATTAATGGTAAACGTTACCCTATTCGAGCATTAATGATGAGTCATATGTTTGTTGAAGTCGATGATGATGTTCATGCACAAGATGAAGTGATACTATATAATAATGATATACGCATTGATGAATACACATTCAAAGGTGTTGGCGCTAATTCAGAACAACTTAGTGCGATGAATCACGATTCTCTTATAAAGGAGTTTAGATAAAATGTCAGTTAAATATAATGATTACGGTGAATTAACAATGGCGGGTACAAGTTTGAAAACACTAGCTCAAAGTTTTGGTACGCCTACCATTGTTTATGATGAAGATGAAATTCGCAATCAAATGCGTCGATTTCATAATGCTTTTCAAAAAAGTGGATTAAAATACAATATTTCATATGCTTCTAAAGCCTTTACTTGCATTCAAATGGTAAAGTTAGTTCAAGAAGAAAACTTACAATTAGATGTCGTATCTGAAGGCGAACTTTATACAGCATTAGAGGCTAAATTTGATCCTAGTCGCATCCACTTCCACGGCAATAATAAAACGAAACGTGAAATACAATATGCTTTAGAAAGTGGCGTTGGCTACTTTGTTATTGATTCTTTAGAAGAAATTGAATTAATCGATCGCTATGCAAGTGATAGAGTTAATGTTGTCATTCGTGTGAATCCTGGCGTAGAGGCGCATACCCATGAATTTATTCAAACTGGTCAAGAAGATAGTAAATTTGGTCTTTCAATTCGCCATGGTCTTGCAATTCAAGCAGTTGAAAAAGTCGAAGCATCAAAACATCTTCATTTAAAAGGAATACATTTCCATGTAGGATCACAAATTGAGGGTACTGAAGCTATGATTGAAACAGCTAAAATTGTTTTAAATTGGCTTAACGAGCATCATATCCAAGTTGAATTACTTAACTTAGGTGGCGGTTTTGGTATTAAATATGTCGAAGGTGATGTAAGCTTCCCTATTGAAGAAGGTATTGCTGAAATTACAGATGCGATTAAATCTGAATCAGAAAAATTAAACTATGACGTTCCTGAAATTGGTATTGAACCAGGACGTTCAATTGTTGGCGAAGCGGGTATTACGTTATATGAAGTTGGAACAATTAAAGACATTCCTGAAGTAAATAAATATGTTTCTATTGATGGTGGTATGAGTGATCATATTAGAACTGCTTTATATGGAGCCAAATATCAAGCATTACTTGTAAATCGTCATGAGAAGGCAGACGAAACGGTAACTATTGCCGGAAAATTATGTGAATCTGGAGATATTATTATCCGAGATGCTATGTTACCTTCTTCTGTAAAACGTGGAGATTATTTAGCCATTTTATCTACTGGCGCATACCATTACTCTATGGCATCTAATTATAATCAAATGCAAAAACCACCTGTTTTCTTCTTAAAAGATGGAAAAGCACGTGAAGTTATCAAACGTCAATCATTACGTCAATTAATAATTAATGATACAAAATAAAATAACGAGAAAGTTTATATTTACCCGTTCAAGTTGCACCATAATAAAGAAGCCAGTAAAAGAGTTTTTAAAAACTCTTTTACTGGCTATTTTTTCTGAGATTTATGTCCCAGCCTCATTTATATATAAAAAACACCCTACATCTTGGTAAGGTGTTACTAAAGTCAATTTTTGCAATCTATAAATTATAGTTTAACAACGTTTGCAGCTTGAGGACCGCGATCGCCTTCAACTACTTCAAACTCAACTGATTGACCTTCTTCTAATGATTTATAACCTTCTTGGTTAATTGCTGAGAAGTGTACGAATACGTCGTTTTCTCCTTCAACTTCGATGAAGCCAAAACCTTTTTCAGCGTTAAACCATTTAACTGTACCTTGTTTCATAATTGTGAAACCTCCAAGACTAAAATTCATTCAATATGCATTATTCGCATATTACAAAAAATACGTGTTATAAATATGTATAAATAACAAAATGCTATCAATCAATATTACAGATATTCTTTGCAATATGGAATAAAACTATTGCTTGATAACTATTATATGTTAGTTTGAACTAAATTGCAATACAATTATAGAAAATTCTCTTTTAATTAATTTTTGGTAGATTATAATAAACTTCTTTATTATTTAAAACAATAAAACTATAAAATATTTGTAAATCTTCATCACAATCTTCACAAAAATTTAAATCACAATTATTATAAAATGCATAAATATTATATTTCCCAATAACATAATTATTATAATATTTTTTACTTTTTTTAATAATTGATTGATAATCTTCTAACATTTCTTCATAGTTACTATAATGATGTTGTTCTACGATTTTTTCTGTCCAGTCGCTAAATAACCACCATCCCTCGTAGTCTGCACGAATCTTTGCAACTGTCCACATGACTAAGTCCCCTCTCAAATTAAAACTCTAATAAATATTGTAACTTTTTTTTAGACGAATTCAAGCTTAAAGACTCCGTTCTTTTAATTGAGATAAAGATGATATGTATATTAATTATTAGTTTTTTGTAGGAAAAATACGTATAATATAATGTAGAGGTGATAATGATGCAACATAAACATATACAAGTATTTGGAACTGTCCAAGGTGTAGGGTTCCGTCATCATACTGAATTAATTGCAAAAAAACTTGATATATTTGGTACTGTTCAAAATGTTGAGGATTATGTAGATATATATGCTCAAGGTGACGAGGAAAAAATAAAATCATTTATTAATAAAGTGATTGCTGGTGCTTCTCCTGCATCTTCAGTTTCTGATTATAGTATTGAAGATTTAGACGTAACAAATAGATACTCAGAATTTAAAACGATTTATTAAATAAAGGAAGATGAATATTGAGATATAACCTTTCTCGGCTTCTGGGTGTTTTAGTAGGAATTCCAATAGCTATTATCTCATGGGTGACAAGTGTATTTGGATTTGATTTATCCTTTATACTTGATGCCCTAATAGGTATTGGAATGTTTTTTGTATCTTATTTTCCTACTCAAAGATTGACATCCAAAAAATATTTAAATGAAATTGGATTATCACGTAGAGACTATCGTTTTGTTAATCAACAACTCAATCAATCACATAATAAAATTCGTAATATTTTAAAATCATATATTAATATCAGATCGATTAAAGATTTTCGTCAAATTAATGATATTTATAAAATTTCTAAGTCTATTCATTTTGCTGTTAAACAGAGACCTTCATCATTTTTCAAAGTAGAAAGTTTCTTTTATTCGCATATAGATAATGCACTAAATTTAATTGATGCATATACCCGTTTATCTAAAATGCCAAAAAAATCTGCTGAAGAAAAGCAAAAATTAGAGCAAACACGTATTACTTTAGATGAGGTGAAACGTACACTTATTGCAGATTTAAAAAGACTTAATGAAGATGATTATGAGCGTTTAGATATTGAAATGGAACTTAATCGGTTACAACACAAGCGATATAAAAAATACTAATTTAAAGTTAAGATAAGAATGGAGAGAATTTTTAAATGAATCAAAAAGACCAATTTATTAACTCACATCCATTAGATGATTATATAGATCATCAAACGCATGATGTTTCAACTCAAAATGTTAAGCAAGACTTTGAACAACAATTTAACGAACAAGATTTAAAAAAAATTGATTCAATTAGTCAACAAATCAAACCACTAGATAGTGAAGGCCTATTATCTTTTGGGACACATCTACAACAGAACATGTCTCAATTTTCACATCAAATGTTAGATGAAGTTCAATCGAAAGATGTGGGTCCTATTGGTGATACTTTAAATCAATTAATGTCTAAGTTAAGAGAAGTTAATCCTGATGACTTGAATCAAGACAATCAATCTAAACTTAAACGTTTATTTAGACGAACAAAAGCTTCAATAAATGAAGTATTTTCTAGAATGCAATCTGTAAGTTCACAAGTTGATAGAATCACCATTCAATTGGATAAGCATAAAGGAAATTTAACTAAAGACATTCAGTTACTCGATCATCTTTATGAACAAAATAAAGTATATTTTGAGGATGTTTCTCTATACATTGCTGCTGCACAGCGTAAAAAACAAGAAATAAATGCTAATGAATTGCCTAAATTGCGTCAACATGCAGAACAATCTGGTAATCAAATGGATATTCAAAGTGTCGCTGATATGGAGCAATTTGTTGATCGATTAGATAAAAAAATTTATGACTTACAATTATCACGTCAAATTGCAATTCAAACAGCGCCGCAAATTCGTATGATTCAAAATGTGAATCAAGCATTAGCTGAAAAAATTCAAAGTTCTATTCTCACAAGTATTCCTTTATGGAAAAATCAGATGGCTATTGCCCTCACTTTAATGAGACAAAAAAATGCTGTAACAGCTCAGCGTGCAGTTACTGATACCACAAATGATTTACTTACACGAAATGCAGCCATGTTAAAACAAAATGCAATTGAAACGGCTACTGAAAATGAACGTGGTATCGTAGATATTGAAACGCTTAAAGCGACTCAAAATGACATCATTGAAACGATTGAACAAACACTGCAAATTCAATATAATGGACGTCAAAAACGTCAACAAGCTGAAAGAGAATTATCACAACTCGAGAATGAATTAAAAGAACATTTACTTACTATGAAAAAAGAATAGATAAAATTAAAACACCGATTGCTCTCATTTAAAGAAGTAACCGGTGTTTAGTATATCTATTCCTTTTGATAAACAATATACGATTGATTTATAAACTTAGATACGATATACCCCATTATGATTGAAATGATAGCTATAGGTAACCATTCTAAAGAATATTGCTTAAGGGGTAAATGATTTATAACATTTAATTTTATTAAACCTAATGTATTTATTGTACTTACAATTGAAACAAGACTAACAATAATAATAGGTATTTGTTGCGCAATAGGTTTAGTTGGAATAAAACGCGCAAGTAAAATTAAAATAATCATAGTAATGGCTACAGGATAAATAATACTTAACACAGGAACAGACATGTTTATAACAGTATTTAATCCTAAATTAGCCAATATAAAACTGATAATTGTAAAACCTATAACATATACCTTATAACTAATTTTTGAAAATATACTATAAAAGTATTGACTCACAGATACAATAAGTCCACAAGCTGTAGTTAAACAAGCTAAAGCAACAATGATACCTAGTAAGTATTTTCCTAGAATACCAAAGCCGTTTGTAGCCATGGTAGTAAGTAAATAAGTTCCTATATTTTGATTTTTAGCCATTAGAGATGTAATCGTATTTTGACTTATTCCCATATGATTACCAATATAGCCTAAAGAAACATATATAAAAATTAATGCTAAAGCGGCAATAAATCCAGCTATAACTGTTTGTTTAAATATTTGATTGGTGTGTTTAACTCCTGTTGCTTTAATGGCATTAACCACAATCATTGAAAATGCAATTGCTGCAATTGCATCCATTGTTAAATACCCTTCAATAAAGCCGTGTGAAAAACTTTCTATATTTGAAGAATATATCTCTGGATTTCCATGAGATGAACTGTGTCCCTTATAATCTACAAATCCTTTAATAATCATGGCCAAAATTGTAATTAATAATAAAGGAGTTAATAAAGATCCAATTCGATCTACTATTTTACCAGGATTAATACATAAATATAAAACAACAATAAAATAAATAAGTGTAAAAATGAATAAAGACATATTACTATTTGAATGCGTAATGGGTGTAATAGTCATTTCAAAAGACGTAGATGCAGTACGTGGTATAGCAAATAGAGGTCCAATGGTTAAATAAATAATAATGAGAAAGATAACTGAAAATCTCGGTGACAGTTTATTAAAGGCACCAATATATCCTTGTTTATCAAGTGCCCCAACGACTACTCCAAGTAATGGTAAGCCTATTCCAGTCAAACAAAAAGCTAAAATTGCTGGCCAGAAATAGGCACCACTTTCTTGTCCTAAATTAGGAGGAAAAATTAGATTACCTGCGCCAAAAAACATAGCAAATAGCGTAAAGCCGATAATCCAAGTATGTTTATTCATAGAATTGCTCCTTTTTATGTATATGTTTGCAATATTTAACATTCTAGCACAAAAAGAATTGACAAGTCTATGTATGTCACAAAAATTTGAATATTATAAATCAATATACAGTTTAATTATTAGAAAGATTTTAATAATAATTTTTTTAGCAATGGTGATAAGTGACTCGGTAAATTTTCAACACCTTCTACAAATAATGCAAATTGTCCATAAATATTATGAATGGTTTCTTCAATATCTTCAGTAATAGGATCTTGGCTTAAAAAGACATTAAATACTTCGATTCCAAATTTACGCGCCATTTCCACAGCTTCATACGTATCTAAAATACCGTCTTGAGCATAGTTATATGCTGAAGGTTCCCCATCTGAAAAGATAATTAAGAAACGTTGTTGATGACTTCTTCTTAATAAACGTTCACTTGCAATTCGTATAGCTACGCCATCTCTATTATCATCTTGAGGATGTAATGACATAATGCGTGGTCCGCTTTTTTCCATAATTGAACGATCGTAATGAACGATTTCATCAATGATATTGGGTTGTTTTCGATCATCAGAGTCAAAAGCATCTTCGTTAAAAGCAAGTATCTCATGTTTAACGTTGAGTGCTTTTAATGTTTCATGAAATAATACGACGCCTTTAATCGTTTCTTCCATTTTATCAAACATACTAGCAGATACATCAATCAGTAATGTAAAAGTCGCATCGAATGTTTTACTAAGGTCTTGTTTTTTATAAAACAATTTATATTGATCATCAATAAACCAATTGGTTAAATCACGTTGAAGACGACCTTTAGTCAAATTATGACGTTCGTCAACATGTTCTCTATCGATGGTTTTCTTTATAATCTGAATTAAATCTTTAGTTTCAAATTGTACTTCATTTTTAACTTGCTGGTAGCTTGAAATATACTCTGGCTCTATATCAGGCACTTTCCATTCTATTTCGACATTTTCATTAATACCACGTAAAGCAAATGATGGATTAGAACCTATAGAACCGCCTTCATCACGATCAAGTGAATGATTAGAGCCACGTCCTTTTTTCGTCATCATATCTGTCATATCATCAGTTGAATCACCTTCACGTGCAGTGTCGTTATCACTCATAACATCACTATTTTCACCTTCATGTAATTCCATTTCAAGATAAGCGCCACCTTCAGATTTACTATCTTGAGCGTTTGTTTCAGCTTCGGCTGATGTAGTGTCAGTTTCTTCGTTTGTATTATCTTGGCCATCAACATTACTTGCATCCATACGTTTAATATCCTCGTAAGACATTTCGTGAATAGCTTCGTATACTTTTCTAGGAAGATGATAATATTCATTTAACATATCATGTGATAACATTTCATCGATTTGGAACATGATACGTTGTGCAAGATACATATTATCTTCAGATGATTCATTTTGGAAAAAATCAGGTAAATATTGAAACATGTGATTTAATATGTCATCTAATTGTGGATGTATCGTGGGTATATCAAAGAAGTTTTGACTTAAAAATGCGTGCTCTAAATATAAGAAAAGTAAATCTGTATATACCGTTTTTGTTTTATAGAATTTAATTTGTGATTCCGTATAAGATAATCGAGTTTTTACTCTTAAATCAATTTGTTTAGCAGTGCTAGGTCGCTCCTCTTTAATAAAATTAAAAACGCGCATATCTTCTAGCAATCTAAAGAGTTGATGATAAAATTTGGGATGGCTAAATTCATTATCATGAAGAACTTCATTTACGATAGCTTCGTCCATCATTTTATAACCGTATGCAGCGAGCATGACATCTGTTTTTAACCCTGCACTTTCAATATCTTTTGGACGATGAGACCAAAACCAACTTGTAATTAAAGTATTATTAATAGGATCATAATAAGGGAACTTTTGAATTTTTACTTTAGTTTGTTCGTTTTTCAGTAGTAAGCGCGCTAAATCTTGTAACATCATGACTTGCTTAGCATCTAGCTGCTCATCATTAAATTTTATAAAACGATCACTCATAATAATCCCTCTCTAAAAGTTTAGTTCGATTGCATTTCTGATGGCTTGCTGTTCGCGTTCATCTTCAAGTTTATCGATAATTGTACGCTGAATTGCTCTCTCTATTGGCATAACTGTAATTAAGTCACTTAAGTCAATTAACGCACGAATACTAGCTGCTTCTTCTGAAATTTGTCCTTGTTTTGACATTGTACGTAAGTCTTCATTAAATTTAATGATTTTTTTAATTATATCATCATCTTGAAGCTGGCTTTGTTGTTTAATGACATCTTTAAGAATGTCTCCTCCAATGTAATCAACTTGTATGACAATAAAGCGGTTTTTTAATGCTTCATTCATTGGTAATGTACCAACATAGCCTTCATTTATCGCAGCAATTACATTGAAACCAGGGGCTGCTTTAATTACTTCTCCAGTAAATGGATTGGTTAACTGACGTCTATAGTCTAATACGCCATTTAAAATAGGTAATGTTTCAGGTTTAGCCATATTGATTTCATCAATATATAAGATATGACCTTCTCGCATGGCTTTTATAACTGGGCCGTCAATAAAAATAATTTCTTGTTGACCTTGTTCATTTGTTTTTATTGTTTTAAAACCTAATAAGCTCTCTGCGTCTAAATCAACAGAACAGTTAACTTGATGCATCGGCGTTTGGACTACTTCACTTAAAGTTTCAGCTAATCGTGTTTTACCAGAGCCTGTAGGGCCTTTTAATAAAATATTTTTATTTAAATTAAACAATGCTTGTGCATCATTGAATACAGATTGATCTGAATTGATATAATGATTATTTGGCATTTTAATATTCTCCTTTATAAGATGAAAAAATAGACCGAGAGCGTGTATAAATGTATAGATATTGGTACATCACTCTGAGTCTTAATTTAATCGTTATCTTTTAGAAATTGAATGTATTTAAACTTCTTTAAAATAATCTTTGTAATAACCACCTACTAGACCAGAGTTATCAATGATTTGATAATATTCTTCAGTTTCATTGATGACATCATATTGTTTTCCAATAGTAAGCATATCTGATACTGTGAATTTTTTTGCATCAGTATTAACTACCATCACTTGTTTAATTGGTGTGCGTGATTTCCAATCTTCATGTAACATTGCCATTTTAAATCCTCCAATAAAATGAATTATATTATTTTTTTTCTAAAGTATATATGAAAGAGATGCCGCTACCTTCAGTAATGCGTAACGATTGAGCATCACCTTGATTTAATATTTGATAAGGAATACCAATTTCATCCAGTTCTTTTCGTGCATGTTCAAAGTCTTCAGTTGAATTTGTACTGAATTCAATTTGTTCCACAATTCCTTCTTCTTTTAATTCAACTTGTTCATTAGATTGATATAAATGAATTTCTCCACCAAGTCCACCATCTCCGATTTTAAATACCTGGACAGTTTGATCAGGAAATTCAGTAGATTCATATTCAGCATAATGCGTTAAATTAAATACATTTTTAAAGATAGAAGTTGTAACCAATAATTCGTTTACTTTAATAATTACTGGTCCCAACCCTTGAATTTGGTGAAGAGGATTAACAGCACTTTCAAAAGTAGGTGTGCCTAATCCAATACCAACATTCAGTTCATTAGAATAGATATCAAAAATTTGATGATTATCATCTTTAAAATTAAAGTGCTGATTACCGTTTAATTCAGTGATTGAACTAAATTGAATATTATTTTTTTCTAATATTTGTTGATATTCTTCTAAACCAGCATTCGATGGTGTTCTTAATCCCACGCTTGATATATGTACATTTCTATAATTAGGATTAGGAACTTCTACAAAGTGAAGTCTTGTACCAGGATTTAATTCAGCATCACCAAAACGTAATGCCTGTCTTTTTGTTGCAACATTAAGACCTAAAATATTATGAAATAAATTCTGTGTTTTTGAGAGATCACTTGTTCCAATCGTAACACTTCTTAGTCCACTCATTCATCGACACTCCCATTTATATATCTTTTCTTAAACATTATAACGTATTTTATATATGAATAATATGTTGAACGCTTAAATAAGAGTATTGTTTTTTATTATAAAATATACGTAAATAAAAATATTATAAATGATTAAAGTTTGTATAATAAATAACATATATATAAGATAATATATATGATATACCCCTCCCCTACCTTGTTTTATAAAGGTAGGGGGGTATATCATAGGTTATTTAATTGTCTAAAAACAAACTTGATAAATTATATAAAGTTCGTTTTTAACTTATTGTAGTTTTAATAATTATTATTTTTTAATAGATTCTTTTGTAATACTCTTAAGAATATTTGCTGTTTTTTGTCCAAATATAATACTTAATTTATCATTTTTATACATGTTAGCATCTGCTTTGGAAAAGTCATAAATGGATAATGAGGGATGCGCTTCTCTGCTATTTTTTATATTCTCATTATTAGGATACATTTACGTTATCTTCTTTTATTTCTATATTACATATTTATTTTTAACTAATGATAATATCGAAATATTCTAGCGTAATTTTTTTAATGCTAATATAACTAAAACTTAAAAAGAGTAGAATAAATTCATTATGAACTTATTCTACTCTTTATCAATTTATGATTAAGATTTCAATATATTTAGCGCTTTAATAAATGAAATTAAGATTCTAATAATAAGTCTTCTGGGCTCTCGATCAGCTCTTTAATTGTTTTTAAGAATCCAACTGCTTCTTTGCCATCAATAATTCTATGGTCATAGCTTAATGCAATGTACATCATTGGTCTGTTCTCGATTGTATCTTTATCAATAGCAATTGGACGAGTGATAATTGAATGCATACCTAAGATAGCAGCTTGATTACCATTAATAATTGGTGTACTCATCATAGAACCAAATACACCACCATTAGTGATTGTAAATGAACCATTTACCATATCATCTAATCCAAGTTTTTTATCACGTGCTTTTACTGCTAAATCTGCAATTGATTTTTCTAGTTCAGCAAAGTTTTTCTTATCACAATCTCTAACGAATGGTACTAATAATCCATCATCTGTTGAAACAGCAATACCAATATCATAGTATTGTTTAGTAATCATATCGTCTCCATCAATTTCAGCATTAACTTCTGGATATTTTTTGAGTGCTGCTACTGCTGCCTTAGTAAAGAATGACATAAATCCTAATTTAGTGCCGTCATGATCTTTAATAAATTGTTCTTTTTTACGTTTTCTTAATTCCATTACATTTGTCATATCAACTTCATTAAATGTTGTGAGCATTGCGGTATTATTAGATACTTCTAATAATTTTTTTGCAGCTGTTTTCTTTCTTCTAGACATTTTTTCACGAATCACTGGTTTATTAGGCGTATTAGCAGTTGATTTTTTAGATGTTTCTTGTTGTGAATTAGGTTGAGTATTTTGATTAGATTGACTTGTTTTTTGACGATTATCAACATCTTCTTTTCTTATCACATCGCTACCTTTTCCAGCTACTTCATTTAAATCAATACCATTTTTACGAGCATGACGACGTGCTGATGGCGTTGCATTCACTCTTTTATTATTGATTGATTCTGAGTCGTCATTTGAACTTGTATCGCTACCTTGTGCTTCAGTAGAAGTGCGTGATGTTGAATGATTAGTTTCTGCAGAATCTGTTTTTATGTTTTCATTTTCAGAAGTTGAATCGTTATTTTGTGATTTGCTTGAACTACTTGTACTACCTTTACCTTCACCGACAATTGCAATAGCTTGGCCCACTTCTACAGTGTCGCCTTCAGATGCAAGTTGTTCTTGAAGTATACCATCTTCTTCAGATACAACTTCAACATTCACTTTGTCAGTTTCTAATTCAAGAATAGCGTCTCCTTTTTCAACATTATCCCCTATGTTTTTTAGCCACTCTGCAACTGTACCTTCTGTAATTGATTCTGCTAATTCTGGAACTTTTACCTCTGCCATTATATTTCCCCCTAGTTATTTTTGACACTATTTTCAATAATTTTATGTTGAACAAGTTTGTGAATTTCTCCATCACCTTCGGCAGGTGCTGCACGTTGTATTCTACCCTGATAACTTAAATTATATTGATGTCCAACAATAGATTTAAGATATGGGTAAACAAATAACCATGCGCCTTGGTTTTTAGGTTCTTCTTGAACCCAAGCAACAGATTCTAAATTTGGTAATTCTTCTAAAGCTTTTTTAATGTCTTCCTCTGGGAAAGGATATAATCTTTCCACAGCAATAAGTTGTATATTTTCATTAGGTTCTTTTGCTAATGTTTCTTTTAAATCAATAAACATTTTTCCAGAAGCTAAAATGACTTTTGTTACTTTAGCTTTTTGAGCATCTTCAACAATAATTGATTTGAAACTGCCAGTTGTAAATTCACTAATTGGCTTAGCCACTGTTTTATTTCTTAGCAAACTCTTAGGTGACATCACAATTAATGGTCTCATCGCTTCAGTATTTAAACTTTTAGCTTGTGCGCGTAATAAATGGAAGTAGTTACTAGAACTTGATAGATTGACCACTGTACTATTATTTTCAGCCGCCAGTTGTAAGAATCTTTCTAAACGTGCTGATGAATGTTCAGGACCTTGACCTTCAAAAGCGTGTGGTAAGAATAAAGTTAGACCACTACGCTCGCCCCATTTGGCTCTGGCAGATGACATAAAATTATCAAAAATCATTTGTGCCATATTTGAAAAATCTCCATATTGGGCTTCCCAAATATTCATACTATTTTTATTTTCAACATTATATCCATATTCAAAGCCTACGACTGCAGCTTCTGATAATGGACTGTTATGCACTTCAAATGTTGCTTTTTGATTTGGTACATGGTGAAGCGGTGTATACGTATTGCCATTGTCTTCATCATGTAGTACAGCATGTCTGTGACTGAATGTGCCACGTTCACTATCTTGACCTGTCAAACGAATTGATATGCCATCTTGAACAATTGTTGCAAAAGCTAATTGTTCTGCTTGAGCCCAATCAACTAGGCCATTTTCATTTTCAAAAGGTTCTCTACGTTTTTCTAATACTTTATTTAATTTTCTAAATACCTGGAAATCTTCAGGATAGTTCAACATTGCATCATTAATTTCTTTCAAATGTTCAAAGCTAAACTCTTTTTTATCACTTTGTAAAGGTAACTGAAGCGATTCAGGTTTATTCATTACAGTACTATTCATTTTATCTGATTTATCAATTTTATCTTGAGCAGTACGCATTTCTTTTTGTACAGAATCAATGATTTCAGACATTTGTTCTTTCGTTAAAATACCTTCATCTACAAGTTTATTTCCATAAATCACTTCAACTGAATCATGCTGTCTAATATTGTGATATAACGTTGGATTTGTAATAGATGGTTCATCCATCTCGTTATGTCCATATCGACGATAACCTACTAAATCAATGACAAAGTCTTTATGGAATTCTTTTCTAAATTCCATAGCAATATCAATTGCTTCAATTGTCGCTTCTACATCATCTGCATTCACATGAAGAATAGGTACATCGTACCCCTTAGCGATATCTGATGAATACGTTGTAGAACGACCATCAATAGGTTCAGTTGTAAAACCAATTCGGTTATTTGTAATTATATGTAGTGCTCCGCCAGTTGAATAACCATTTAAATTACTTAAATTCATTGTTTCAAAATTGATACCTTGACCAGGATATGCAGCATCTCCATGAATAATAATTGGCATACCGTGATGGAAATCTGTAGTTGGTCCACCCGCATGATGTGTATCATCTTGAGCAGCACGTGTTTTTCCTATAACTACAGGTGCTACAATTTCTAGGTGACTTGGATTGTTTGCTAAAGAAATACATTGTTCAATACCATATGAAGAAGTAGTTTTAACGCCACCTAAGTGATATTTAACGTCTCCTGTCCAACCAGCAGTAAGTTTTAAACTGCCATCTTCAGGTAAGAATTTCATTGGATCCGTGTGCATAAATTCTGAGATCATCATTTCATAAGGTTTTTCTAATACATGTGTTAAAACATTGAGACGTCCCCTATGTGCCATTCCAATTTGAATATTCTGAATGTCCTCTTGAGCAGCACGCTTCAATGTATGTTGTAACATTGGCACTAATGTATCTACACCTTCAATTGAGAAACGTTTTGCTCCAACAAAATTCTTATGTAGATATTTTTCAAAACCTTCAACATGAGCAAGTGTTTTAAATAAGTTAATTTTTTCATCACTATTAATGGTAGCTTTATAAGGTGTTTCAATACGACGTTTTAACCAAGTACGTTCTTTATTATTGTTAATATGATTGTACTCAAACGCAATAGAGCCTTTATAACGCTTTTCCATACGCTTTAACGCTTCATAAGCATTATCGTATATATCACTAAAGTGATCTGATACGATACCAGATGAAATATTTTTTAATGTCTCTTTATTTAAATTAAAATCTTCAATTTCTAATTTTGGGATATGCGTTCTTTTAGGCGCATTTACAGGATAAATATCAGCCTTTAGATGACCATATTGTCTAATATTATCAATTAATCGCATGACACGTTTGATTGTGCTATCATCTGCTGAAGTACCACTCCCATCTGTGGTAAACTTAGCTTTAACTTGTGCTTCGCCATTTTTTATTGTACTAAAAAGCACTTGTAAATCATCTGAGACAGAAGTTGGGTCTTGAAGATAATCATCATATAAATCGAGCATAAGACCCAAATTTGCCCCAAAATTTACTGGAGCTTCTGTAACATCCCTTTTATCCTTTGCCATATTATACCCTCCACAAAATAGTTAAACCGCTTACAAAACCATCATAGCACTATTTTAACTATTGATAAAGACTATTGACTGAATATTATGTAAAAAGAAAAAATTCAATAAAGATAAACTTTTTTAATTTTATATTAATAAAAAAACACAGATGATAATCATCTGTGTTTTTATTTAAAATTGATTTTGAATGTTGTGAATTTATTAAGTTCACTATCTACAGAAATGTAACCTCCATATTGACTCACAATCTTTTCGGCAATTGAAAGCCCTAAGCCATTACCACCTTGGCTTCTTGCTCTAGATTTATCTACTCTATAGAAACGATCGAAAATAAATTCTTGATCTTCTTTTGGTATGCCTAAGCCATGATCGGTAATTTCAATACTTATTTGTTTATTACGCAATTGTGTTTTAATACATATATGCTTTCTCTCTTTATCATATTTCATAGCATTGTCTATAAAAATTAAGATTAATTGTTCAAATTGATGACGATTAATTTGTAAAACTAAAGGTTTTTGTTCTAATTCAATCTCAAATAGATAATCTGGATGCAATTGTTGAAGTGCCTTAATTCGTGATTGAATTTCTTCATTGATATCAACGTCCTCTTTTTCTAAGGATTGCATATTTACTTTATCTTTGGTTAATAATAATAATTCTTCTACTAGCTTTGTAATTCGATTCATTTCTTCTAGTGAAATATTTAAAGACTCTTCTAAAATAGCAGGATCTTTCTTACCCCAGCGTTTAATTAAATTTAAATGGCCTTGAATGATTTGAAGTGGTGTTCTTAACTCATGAGAAGCATCTTCAACAAATTGTCTTTGTTGATTAAAAGAGGCTTCAATTTGATACATCATTTCGTTGAAAGTTTCTATTAAATTGTCTGTTTCTTCATAACTTGTATCAAGTTCTAATTTATTTTGAAAACCATCGCGTCGTATTTGATTCATTTTATTAGACATTGTTACTAGCGGTTTTGTAATATTTTTAGAAATGAAATAGCTAATACATGCAGTAATCACTGTAGCAAGTAGACCAAAAACAACAGCAATAATATAAAGTGATTTTACTAAGTTGTTATAATGCTCAAGAGAATGAATGAGTACGCTATAACCTTTAAAGTTTGGACTATGAAGTGGTTCAGTAATAACTAAATACTCTTTTCCATTATTTCGCATTACTTGAATTCGATCGGTCTTTTGTAAATTATTATTAGGTATAAACTGAATCGTACTTTCATTAGATGATTTCATTATTCTTTGACCTGTATGATTGTAAATAATGACTTCTTCATAATTTTCTAATGAAGCACTTAAATCTAATATCGATATATTATTAATCGGACGCGTTTGAATTAAATTGACAATATCACTTAAACTATGTTCTGCTTCATCCACTTCTCCTTCTCTTAAAGTATCTTTTAAGAAGAATATAATAATAAGACAAAATAAAATAATTGTCGTAAACATAATCAATGTAGTGATAGTCATCCATTTATATTGTAATGTATGATTTTTCATTATCGAATCACGTATCCTACACCACGAACAGTTTCAATGACTTTTTCTTTATTGAAAGGTTTCAATTTATTTCTTAAATATCTGATGTATACATCAACCACATTCGTTTCTACTTCACTATTATATCCCCATACATGATTTAAAATTTGTTCACGTTGTAGTACGTGATTGCGATTCGTTGCTAATAGATACAATAAATCATATTCAGTTTTAGTAAAATCTAATTGCTTACCATCAACAGTTACTTTAAATGCATCAATATCTATTCTGATACCATTAATATCGATAATATCCTTATGAGGCTGACGACGTAATACAGCACGAATTCTTGCAAAAAGCTCCTCAATTTCAAAGGGCTTTACTATATAGTCATCTGCACCATAATCTAATCCAGTCACTTTATCGTAAGTATCACTTTTAGCAGTGATGATAATAATTGGTGTTGATTGCACTTGGCGTACACGTCTACAAATTTCTAGGCCATTTATATTTGGTAACATTAAATCTAAAATAATCAAATCAAAATCGTTATTTAATGCTTTTTCTAAACCAGGTTCCCCATCATATTCGATGTCCACCTTATAACCCTCATGTGTTAATTCTAATTCAAGAAATCTGGCTAAATTTTGTTCATCTTCGACGATTAAAATATTAGTCATTTTTTCAGACACCTCTTTTTTAATAAACGTATGACTTCTCATAACATAACCAATATTCTATCACAAAAATTATTTGTTAATAGAATGAATAAAATAAAAGTAAGATTTTAATTGACAATCGTTATCAATAAGTTATAATATTAATTGAAAATGATTATCAATTAAATCTAAGTTTCCCCCATAATTTAAAATACTTAGAATTATAATCATTTTCAAGCCATTCCCCCCTTAATTTATATGTCCGTAAATACTAATAAACGTTCGTTTTAAAACGAGACGTAAATAATAAATAAGTGCGCCAAATAAGGCGCACTTATTTATTATTTATAAGGTTGTAGGCTCATGTAATCCTTTTAATACTAAAGTTGAAAGAACGATACAGAAAGCACCTCCAATGATTCCTGCAATAATATCAGTTGGATAATGCACGCCTAAATAAACTCTTGAAATAGAAATGAGTAAAATAAGTGCCGCACATAGTCCAATAATGACGCCTTTTGTACTTCCTGATGCTCTACGCTGAGCAATATACATTGCACTTCCAAAAAATGAAGTCGAACCCATTGCATGTCCACTAGGAAAACTAAATCCAGAAATATCAATTAAACGTAGTAATGTTGGACGTTCACGATCAAAAATATTTTTTAGTAAGGGATTTAATATACTTGATAGTGACATTGTGATAACAAAAAATAAAGCTTCAATTTTGTAACGTTTAAGCATTAAATAAGCAACAAGCATTAATGACAAACAAACCATTGCCCATACTTCTCCAATTTTTGTTGCACCTAATAAAATAGATGTAGTAATAAAACTCTCCGATGCATAAATAAATTCATATACTTCATTATCAATCCATTTGCCTAAACGTGATTCATGGAAAAATGCAATGATGCCAAAGATTAATGTAAAAACAATGAGCAATGTAATGCGTTTCGTTCTATTCATCAATTGGTCCTCCTATATTAAAGCGCGTCGTTCAAGATTTTATTAAATAAGTCTTCTTTAGTATAACTTTCTTTATAAGATTCCATTTGATGAGTAATATCAGTACGGTGAGATTCAATTTGTTTTAATTGTTCGAGTAATTTGAATTGTGTAAGTTGATCTTCTGGAATCATTTTTCCATATCCTTTGGATTCAAAATATTTAGCATTGTCAATTTGATCCCCTCTAGATTGATCAAGTCCTAGTGGTATGAGCAACATTGGGATTCTTAAAGTCAAGAATTCATAGATAGCATTAGAACCTGCACGACTTACGACTGTGTCTGTAATAGATAATAAATGCGTTAATTCTTCTTTAACAAATTCATATTGAATATATCCTTTTTGTTTATAAGACTCATCTACTAATCCATGCCCTGTTAAATGAATGATTTGATAATCATGTAGTAAAGCTTCAAGATTTTCTCTAATAATATCATTTAATTTTTTACTACCTAGGCTACCACCCATAACAAGTAATACTTTTTTATCTGAATCAAACCCTGTTATTTCATAACCTTTTTGTTGATTACCTTCTTTTAAATCTTCTCTAATGGTTGCCCCTACAAAATCAGCTTTATCTTTAGGTAGATATTTAAGTGTATCTTCAAATGTTGTATATATTTTTTTTGAAAATTTTAAAGATATTTTGTTTGCTAAACCAGGAGTTAAATCTGATTCATGAATAATAGTAGGAATATTCAATGAACGTGCTGCTATAACAACAGGAACAGAAACAAATCCCCCCTTAGAAAATAATAAATCAGGCTTTTCTTTTTTTAGAACGCGACGGGCATCTAAGATACCTTTTAATACTTTAAAAACATCTTTTGCATTTTCAAATGATAAATAACGACGTAATTTACCACTTGAAATTGGGTAATATTTAATATTCGAAAGTTGTGATTCAATCATTTCTCGTTCAATTCCGTTTTTAGAACCAATATAAAAAACTTGATGTCCTTTTTCTAATGCAGTTGGAATTAAACTTAAGTTCACAGACACATGGCCTACTGTGCCGCCTCCGGTAAACGCAATTTTAGACATGATTATTAACCTCTATTCTTATATGTTTTTATAATATGCATAGAATGGTGCGCCTCTATCGAATGGATGATAGTCAATTTTTGTTTCTCCTACTTTTTGGAAACCAAATTTCTCGAATAAACCTTGAGCGGGTTTATTTAATGCAAAAGTATCTGTCAGAATCACATGGATATGATGTTCTTCTGCTAATTTAACTGCAAAATCAAATAATTGAGTTGCTGCACCTTTATAATCTTTAGAACCAGCTAATCTATGAATAACATAAGCGTTATTTCTATCAACTGGCCATTCTAAATCATCATACCACTCTGATTGTTGTTGGTCGACAACAATAAATCCATAAATAGTGTTATTTTCTTCTAAAACATATAACGTCTCTGTATCAATATCTTCCTTAAAATGTTCAGTAGCTGGGTATTTATCGTCCCACTGATTATTCCCAAATGATTTCATTAAATCTTTTGCTTCTGACACTAATGTTTCGATTTGATTAATATCTTCATGTTTACCTAGTCTAATCATATAATAGTTATTCCTTTCTATTTTATTAATTTTAATAATTTGTCTAAGACTGTGTCTTCTTTATTTGATTTTTCAACTAATAATTGAGTGAATTTTTCATTTGTTTTGGTGTCAAATTTTCCCGTTTCAGATAGTTGATTATCTGATTGGAATAGTTTAATAGCATTAGCTAATTGATTATCAAATTGGTTTGATTCATCTCCGTTATAATAACCTAAAGCATCTAAACCAATTTTTATCGATTTAACGTTTTTATTATTATCGCCAACAGAATATGTTTTATCAGACGGAATAACACTTAATGATTGATACTTAGGAGAATCAATTGTAACATCTGGTCTAATACCTTTTCCATGAATATAATGATCATCAGGTGTTAACCATTTCATTTGTGTATATTTTAATAATGACCCATCTTTAAGTTCTCGTGTGGTTTGAACGATTCCTTTACCAAATGTTTTTGAACCATACACTTTAGCTTTATGGTGATCTTTCATTGCCCCTGTAAAGACCTCTGACGCACTTGCGGAACCTTCATTTACTAAAATACTCACTTTCATATCTTTAACATCTTTTAAAGCATCATTTGAAGTTTTAATTGCTTCTTTATCATTGCCTTTTTCAAGTTGAACAACAGTTTGACCTTTATCAATAAAAATATTAGCCATTTTAACTGCTTCATCTAATAATCCCCCTGGATTATTACGCAAGTCTAAGATGATATTTCGAACACCAGCATCATGAGCTTTTATAATTGCAGATTTTAATTCACCCGCAGTATTTTGTTGGAATTTAGTAATCGTAAATACAGCTATGTTACCTTTTTTCTTATACTCCACACTTTTGACATGAATTTTACCACGTTTAATATTAATATCTTTTTCTTCAGAACCGCGTTTAATAGTTAACCTAACATTTGTGCCTTCTTTACCTCTTACCACTTTAACAACTTGATCTAAAGGTTTACCTACTACAGACTTACCATTAACTTTTGTGACAACATCTTTAGGTTGAAGGCCAGCTTTTTCAGCAGGAGAATCTTTCATAGGACTTGTAATCATAATATCTTTATTTTTCTTTTGCATTTCTGCACCAATACCTACAAAATCTCCAGATACATCTTCATTAAAGCTCTTTGTTTCAGACTTTGTCATGTATTCAGAATATGGGTCTTTTAATTCTTTTACCATACCATTAATTGCAGCTTCAGAAAGTTTACTTGAGTTTTGTTTTTTGTAATAGTCTGTATCTAACGTTTTATATGCAAATTCTATTTTTTTCATTTCTTGACGCTCTTCTTTAGTTAAACCACTTAACTTATGACTGATTCCTATCGTTGCAAATACAGCTATAATTGTTGTAATGATAATAACACTTAATAAAATTAAGATAAACTGCCATATTTTCAAATGCATCTTTTTTTTAGGAGATGCATGTCTTTTTTCATCTGATTGTCCGTCATGGTGCTCCTCAGAATGATTATTCATAAAATCACTTCCTCTAATTACATCTTGTCTCTTATCATTTTATATAAAGACATACCTAGTATGTCTTTATTTTTAAGCAAACGCAAATTATAAGAAATTGTATTCTTAATTAGATAAAAATAAAAAGAGTGGCATATAAATCTAAAATTAAGATTTTATAACACCACTCCATATCATATTTAGACATAAAATGAATTTAAATTAGAATTTTAACCATTCTGTATATTCTTCATATAAATCATCAAATACGGACATAGGTAACGTAATGTCACTTTGCATTTCGATATAGTCTGATAATACGTTGAAGTCACTTTCATGTTTTGGAAACGATAAGTCATTGAAAATGTCTTCGGCTAATTCACCTTTATCATCTTTACGTCCTCTAGCCGTTAAGGCAAATTGATAAAATGAATGATCTTTCATTAGCTCATTGTCACATCGACAACTTTAGTTTCGCCTTTAATAACAGCTTTAACATCATCGAGTGAAATAGATTCTGTTTGATCAGAATTTGTAATAATAATAGGTGAAATAACTGATTTGGCATTATTTCTAATAAATTCTAAATCGAATTTGAGTAAAGGGTCGCCTACTTGTACTGTGTCACCACTGCTAACCAGTACATTAAATCCTTCTCCGTCTAACTGAACAGTATCTAATCCAATGTGTACTAAAATTTCAAGACCATTTTTAGTTTTTAAACCAATTGCATGTTTTGTTGGAAAAACATTATCAACTTTTCCAGCAACTGGGGAAACTACCTCACCTTCAGTAGGATTAATACCGAAACCTTCACCCATCATTTTTTGGGCAAATACAGGATCTGGTATATCTTCAATTTTGACATATTCACCTGTTAATGGTGCATATAGTTGAGTTTCCTTATTGACTTCTTTATCTTTACCAAATAATTTTTTAAACATTATTCATCGCTCCTATTTATTAAAATGTTGTATCAAATCGCCATATCCTAATTCTTCTAATTTTTCGTATGGAATAAATTGAATAGCTGCAGAATTAATACAATAACGCAATCCGCCACTTTCTTTTGGGCCATCATTGAATACGTGACCTAAATGACTGTTAGCATCTTCTGATCTAACTTCAGTTCGAATCATACCAAATGATTTATCTACGAGTTCAACAATTTCATCATCGTCTAATGCTTTTGAGAAACTTGGCCAACCACAATCAGATTCAAATTTCTCTTCAGAAGTAAATAAAGGCTTACCAGAAATTTTATCTACGTATATTCCTTTGTCAAAATGATTCCAATATTCATTTTGAAAAGGAGGTTCTGTACCATTTTCTTGAGTAACGAGATACTCCATATCATTTAATTCGCTTTTATCTTTTTTAATCATTTTGAGACCCCCAATGTGATTCTATAAATGCTTTTCTACCAGAACCGCGTTGATATTGCTCATAATGCATAGGATTTTTTTTATAATAGTCTTGATGGTAATCTTCCGCTGGATAAAAGTTTTTGTAAGGAAGAACTGGTGTGATGATTGGTTTTTTAAAAATACCTTCTTCATTTAGTTGTTGGATTTTTAATTCAGCAGCTTTTTTTTGTTGTTCATCATGATAAAATATTGCTGGTTCATAGCTTTCGCCTCTATCAAAAAATTGCCCTTTATTATCTGTCGGGTCAAATAGTTTAAAGTAAACATCCAAAATATTTTCAAATGACGTAATATCTGGATTATAAGTAATTTGAACTGCTTCTCTATGACCAGTTTGATTTGAACATACTTGTTCATACGTTGGATTTTCTATATTTCCGCCACTATAACCTGATACGACATCTTCAATACCTGGGTAAGATGTAAAAGGTTTAACCATACACCAGAAACATCCTCCTGCTAAAGTTGCATATGCCATTATATTACCTCCTCTATCTTTCTTTAAATTTACGATATAATGATATGAAATTAAAGTAATTAACTCAGAGATCAATAACTTAAGTCACCTATTATTATCTATTATCCTCTAACTACGACAAGACCGATAGCGCCTTGACCAGTGTGTGTAGAAATGACTGGTGTCGTTACATTAACATCATAATTTTGTTGTCCAAATGCTTCATTAAATTGATGTTTTACTTTTTCAATGAATTCAATCGTATTTGCATGTGCAATACCAATCGATTGAATAGTATGATTTTCAATAAATTTAGCAATTTCTTTTTTTAGATATTGAATACTAGAGTTTTGTGTACGAGAATTATGTACGATTTCTAAATATCCCTCTCTAAGTGTTCCTATCGGTTTTATTTTCATAATATTTCCGATTAAACCTTTTGTTTTACTGATGCGTCCACCTTTAATTAATTGATTGAGTTGGCCAATAACAACAAATAGTTTAATATTTTTCTGCAATTCTGAAATATGTTTAATAATTTCTGCACTTGAAAGATTAGTGTTTACAAGTTCTACTAAACGTTGAATTTGGTATGCTAATCCAAAAGAAATTGATTTTGAATCAATCACATTTACTTTTGCTTCAATCATATTGCTCGCTTGTAAAGCAGTCTGATATGTTCCACTTAATCCTGAAGACATATGAATGCTAAAGATTTCTACATCGTCATTGTCTTTATCAAGTTGTTCATATAATTCAATAAATTTACCAATTGATGGCTGACTCGTTTTAACGTCAGCGTCTTCTTCAATACGTTTAATGTACTCCTCGGATGAGATATCTACTTGATCTACAAATGATTCTTTATCAATGGTTAAATTTAATGGAACAACATGGATGTTATGTTGATTTAAATATTCAGCTGATAAATCTGAGGTAGAGTCTGTAACGATTACTTGTTTAGTCATAATTTCTCCTGTTAATTTATTTTATTTTCGTACTAAATGTAAAAAGGTATGTGGAATAGTATTTTTTCCATCAAGTTGACCCTCTTCAGAAGATACAACCGTCCAATCTTCAAATGTATAGGGAGGGAAAAATGTATCACCTTGATGTTTTCCATCTACTACAGTGATATACATATCGTCAACTTTATCAATCATTACTTCAAATAATGTTTGGCCACCAAAAATAAATACATGACCCTCTAAGTTGTAGATATCATCAATTGTGTGAATCACTTCAACGCCATCAGGTTTAAAATTGTTATCACGAGTTAAAACTACATTTTTTCTATTTGGTAATGGTTTGCCAATGGACTCAAATGTTTTTCTACCCATTACAAGTGTATGGCCAGTTGAGAGTTGTTTTACATGTTTTAAATCATTTGGAATATGCCATGGTAGAGCATTTTTATAACCAATGACACGTTGTTGATCATGTGCCACTAAAATTGATAAGGTCATTTATCATATCCCCTTTTAGTTTATTTTTAATTAAAGATAGATTACACAGCAATGGGCGCTTTAATTGCTGGATGAGATTGATAGTCTACAAGTTCTAAATCTTCATAATTAATATCAAAGATTGAGTGTTCAGAATTTATTTTTAATGTAGGAGGTGCAAAGCCTTCTCTAGAAAGTTGAGTCTTAATTGCCTCTATGTGATTAGAATAAATATGTGCATCTCCAAAAGTATGAATGAATTCTCCAACTTCTAAGTTACATTCTTTAGCAATTAAATGCGTAAGTAATGCATAACTTGCAATATTAAAAGGCACACCTAGGAAAATATCTGCACTACGTTGATAAAGTTGACAACTTAATTTGCCATCTTGTACGTAGAACTGAAACATTGTATGACATGGTGGTAATGCCATAGTATCAATTTCAGTGGGATTCCATGCTGAAACTATGTGTCTTCTCGAATTAGGGTTTGTCTTAATTTGCTGAATAACTGTTTTAAGCTGATCGAAATGATTACCATATTGATCTACCCAATCACGCCATTGCTTTCCATAGACATTTCCTAAATCACCATATTTTTTAGCAAAAGTATCATCATTCAACACTTTCTCTTTAAATTTTTTCATTTCCTGTTGATACATTTTATTGAAATTTTCATCTTCTTGAGAACGATGTCCAAAATTTGTCATATCTGGACCATGATAATCTTCAGATTGAATATATTTTTCAAAAGCCCATTCATTCCAAATATTATTATTATATTTTAATAAATACTGAATATTAGTATCTCCTTTTATAAACCACAATAACTCAGTAGCAATAAGTTTGAAAGATATTTTTTTTGTAGTGAGTAAAGGGAATCCCTTCGTTAAATCGAAGCGGATTTGATGTCCAAATTTAGAAATGGTACCTGTATGTGTTCTATCATCACGTTGATTACCAATTTCTAAAATGTCATTACATAAATCGTGATACGCCGAATCAAAAGGATTGAGCATATGTACATCTCTCCTAAATTTTATATTAATTATCATTATACTAGAAAATAGAAAGATATTGAATGAATTATATTATTTCAAAACATTTTTATATTTAAAAATCTCCAATAATAAATTATCAAACTGATATAATTTATTATTGGAGATGCATATTAAGATAGATTAATTTAATATAATCATATTAACAATTTTCGTCGAAAGCATCTTTAATATCCATACAAATATCTTGAATATCTCTACCTTCAATATGTTCACGCGGAATAAAATGCTTTAATTCTGTACCTTTAAATAAAGCATACGAAGGGCTTGAAGGTACTTGTTGGATATAATCGCGCATTGTTTGCGTTGCTTCTTTATCTTGTCCAGCGAATACTGTGACTTTATGTGTTGGCTTTTTATCATTTTGATCAGCAACTGCTACAGCAGCAGGTCTCGCTAAACCAGCAGCACAACCACATGTAGAATTAATAACAACAAATGTTGTTTCGTCATCTTTAACATTGTTCATATAGTTTGATACATCTTCACTTGATTCTAAACTTGTAAAACCATTATCAGTTAATTCAGAACGCATTTGTTGTGCTAGTTCATGCATATATTGTTCATACGGATTCATATAAAAAACTCCTTTAATGTTTATTACGATTAGCAATTTGTTTCCATACGGAACCTAATGCTTCATCGCCATTTTCAATTCTAGAAATTGCCATTTTCACTTGAAGTTTTACTTCGTAAGCATTGTCGTTTGCATGCGCTCTTAGAGATGCTAGTTGCGCTTCGCCACCTTCTTCAAATAAAAACATTGCAGCTCTCCAACGAACAATTTTTTGTGGATCATCAAGTGCTTTTTCCATTTCTGGCAAAGCTTCTTTATAACCTAAATCACTGATACAGTCTCCAGCTGTACGTCGAATAGCTGGATGCTGATCATTTAATCCTTTATACAAATATGGCAATATTTCTTTACTTTCAATCATACCAAATAAAACAATCGCTTGACGTCTTAATGGTAACTTATTTTCATTTAGGGCTTGCTCTAAGAGTGGAATATCCTCAAGTGTTGGTGTTGGGAATTCTGTTAACATTCTGAGACGTACTTTCCAGTCTGATTCATTCAAGTACTCCTCGTATGAAACATGTTGATAAAAATGAGATGTACTTTTCGTTTGTGTAGATAAAGCTTGAACGACTAATTGTTCCAATCGACTTTTTGGATATAATGCAATGATTTCTTCATAAACTTCTTCCATAACTAGAGAAAGTTCTCCATAACGTAAACCAAGCTCTTTTCATTTTCTAAGAAAAATAACATTATCATCATCTTCTTGTGCTTTAAGCATACTATTAATAAAGATATCAGGTAGTTGTTTACGTACTTCTTCATGAGCATTTGTTAATTTAATTTGATATGGGATATTTTTAAAAGTGAGTATCTCTGCTTTCACTTCTCCATAGTGTTCATCAAACTGAGATGATTGACTAATAGTTTCCTCTTTTTGAAGTGACGCAGTAATTTGAGGTAATACCTCTTCCCAATTTGCTTTCGGATACTTATCAATAGCTAAAAAGTCAATTACATGAAATATAGATTTAACATCTTTAATTTGTAATAAGTCATTAATAAAATCAGGTTGAGATGTTTTGACTTCTGTATATGTGTTCGACTGATTATCAGCACGCTTTTCACTTAAAACGATTTTCATTGTATTTGGGCTTGGTGTTGGTTCAATTTTTAATATTTCCACTACTGTTCCTCCTAAAATTAAAATGTGTCTTCAATTTTAGGTACAAGATCATCCCAATTGGCATATTCCTCTTTATCTACTGAAATAAAATCCATGACATAAAAAACTGACTTTACTCCTTCGATATCAAATAATCGATTAATAAAATCAGGTTGCCCATCTTGAGCAGATGTATACGTATTTGATTGATTATCTTTACGTTTTTCACTTAAATTAATTTTAATCGTATTATAATTTGGTGTGTCTTCAATTGACTTTATATGCATAAAATTCCCTCCTATTGAAGTTCATTGCCTAATTGCTTAATTTGCTTACCTATTGAACATTCAGAAATACAAAAATGATGTGCTTGTGTTTTTCCTTCTGTTTTTCTAATGTGTGTTTTCAGTAAACATTTATCACAATAAGTATTCATTAATTCATCAATTTTTTCTATTGCATTTTGTTCGGAATGTGTAAGTATAACTTTCACTCCTTATACTTAATTTTATAAATATGGAGTTATTATAACTTATATGATGATCATTTTAAAATAATCGATTTTATTTTTTATTATTTATAATATGAATTGATTAATGAGTATTGAATTTGAATTACTTTTACTATAAAATATTAAAGTTGCTTAGCGGTTTCTAAACACCCGCATTATCAAAATTTAGGAGGAATAAATGATGTATAATGAATTTTTTGGTATTGCTACTTTTTTTGTAACATTTATTGTAATGGTTTTAATGTATCGTTGTTTTGGTAAACAAGGTCTTATCGCTTGGGTAGCTATCGGTACAATTATTGCTAATATCCAAGTCATCAAAACGGTTGATATTTTTGGTATCTCAGCAACTTTAGGTAATGTAATGTTTGCCTCTATCTACCTAGCTACAGATATTTTAAATGATATTTATGGACGAAAAGTTGCTAAACGTGCTGTATGGTTAGGCTTCTCATCAACTCTTGTTATGATAATTGTAATGCAAATGTCATTACATTTTATACCCGCACCAGAAGATATATCTCAAAAAGCATTATCTACGATTTTTGATTTAGTGCCGAGAATTGCTTTAGGTTCAATTATTGCTTATATTATAGGGCAACATGTAGATGTGTTCATCTTTTCAATGATAAAAAAAGTTTTCCAATCAGATAAAACATTTATTATTAGAGCTTATGGAAGTACGGTATTAAGTTCAATTATTGATACTGCATTATTTGTAACTATCGCATTTATCGGTACATTGCCTGCAAGTGTTGTATTTGAAATCTTTATTACTACGTATGTTTTAAAATTAGTCTCAACGATTTTCAATGTTCCATTTGGTTATATTGCGAAGTCTTTCTATCGAAAAGGAAAAATTCAAAAATTAGACGAAGGTTATTAAAACAATCATACATGCATATTGTTTAGGTTTACTAAGCAATATGCTATTTTTAAATAGACAAATAGTGTTTAATTAATGCTTAAACTAGAGGTGTTTTTAATGGCTAAAATATTTTTTGATGCTGCGACGAGTGGCAATCCGGGACGTAGTACGTGTGGGATAGTAATTAAAGAAAATGATATTAAATATACGTATACACATGATTTAGGAGAATTGGACAACCATAGTGCTGAATGGTCTGCATTCATTCATGCATTAGAACATGCTCGTGAATTAAATGTTTCAAATGCTTTATTGCATACAGATTCTAAATTGATAGAAGATAGCGTGAATCAAGGTTATGTAAAAAATGCGCGTTTCAAACCATTTTTTGAAAATATGGAGATTTTAGAAGCAAGTTTTGATTTGCTATTTGTAAAATGGGTTCCAAGAGATAAAAATAAAGAAGCAAATCAATTAGCACAACAAGCTCTATACAAATTAATTAAGAATAAACAATAATAATGTAAAAAAGAAGATAAAAGAATTTATGTTGAATTCTTTTATCTTCTTTTTTTATCTGTTTTACATTAAAATTTTTGAAGCAAGATATTTACCAGAGACATAAAGTTCGTGTTCATTACAAATTGAAAGAATATGATTCAATGAATGTGTATATTCCATTTCTTTATATAATGCAGTTGTATCGATAGGCACATCCGTATAGATTTCCGCTAATTGTTTGGATAAAATCAAATTTTCTTTATCAGTTGCAATTTTTTTCTGTTGACCAGGTGTAAGTGATTCGATATGGTCTAGTACGTTTTCAACGCTACCATAAGATTGTATTAATTTAATGGCGGTTTTTTCCCCAATACCTTTAACACCAGGATACCCATCTGCTGAATCTCCCATAAATGCTTTAATATCAATAAGTTGAAGTGGATGTAATGCATACTCTTCATTAAAACGATTAAGAGTATAATGATGATAAATATTAAAACCTTTTCTGATTAACCAGACTTCTACTTGTTCATTGATACATTGTAAAATATCTCTATCTCCAGTTACAATATGTACTTCATTATCTTTTGAATATATTTTAGCGAGTGTTCCTATGACATCGTCTGCCTCATAATTTGCAACACCGATATTCACAAAACCAAATTGTTCTGAAATGTCTTTTACGTAATCGAATTGAGGTATCAATTCTTCTGGTGGCGCAGGTCTATTTTGTTTATAAGAAGTATACATAGCATCTCTAAAGGTCGCTTGCCCCATATCCCAACATATCGCAACATGGCTTGGTTTAATATCCTTAATTGCCGTAAAGATATGTCTAACAAAACCTTGAATCCCATTGGTTGGCATACCTTTAGAATTATACATAAATTGATTGTGTAGACTTGTAGCATAAAAATGTCTAAATAAGAGTGCCATTCCATCTACAAGTAAGACACGTTGAGTCATATTAATCCTTCTTTCTAATTTAAAAGTGGTTCCAATTGTTGATTTACTGTTTCTAATTGTTCAATGAGTGAATTATCGATACGTTTAGATAATAAGTCATTGATTTGCTCTAAAACATTATTATTTAACTGATTAAGTTCGATGTTCGCGTCGTGAGTTAAGTTAGATACATAATAATTTAATTGTTGTTTTAATACGTTTAGTGATGGTTGTAGCAGTTCTAGTGTATTTGTACAAATCATTTCTTGCAGTTCTCTTTGCGCATTTGCATTTAAAATTTTACGTTTAGACAACTGTTTAGGTAAAACTGAAAGCATCTCTTCTAAACTAATACGTAATAGTGCATCATCAGTAAACGGCGCTGTTATTTTAAAATGAGGTTGGATAAGTACATGAACTGAGTTTAATTTTTGAATTGTTGGTGCTATTTGTTGATCTAATTGAGAAGTAAAGTATGTTTTTATTCTTTCGACTAATAAAGTTTGTTCTAAATATAATCGTTGATGAACTTGATCTAAGTACATTTTCGTAGCACGTTTCTTTTCATCATTAAAATCATTATTTTGTGTCATTTGACTATTATATACTTTTTTAACCTCATCTAATAATTGAAGCTGTAATCGTTTATTTAAATGATAGATTTGTTCTTCAACCTCATTTTTAGTATGCTGCTCACTTGTATGAATAATTTGGTTAGTTAATGGTGTTTTATTTTTATAAGTTTCAAGTTGTTGTTGTTGTTCTAACATACGTGTTTGATTTGTTTTAAATTCATAGATGATTTGATTAAAGTTATCGCGCATTTGCTCGATTTGATGAATCATTTGCTTCTCTAAAATCGTTTTCGATTCAGTTTCGACAAAATGATTAATACTTTCTTTTAATTTAAGAATGCCTTCATCTTTAGTCTCCAATGCACGTTTACTTGATACACCGAATAATTCAGATGGCAGATTCACTTGAGATAGAGCATCTTTTACATACTGCTCCACTGCTATTAAATCTTCATTAGTTTCAGCTAAATCTATCGCATTAATAATCATTTTAAATGTCTGTGCTTCATTTAATTGGTTAATATCTTTCATATGTTCAATAAATGCTTTGTCATTATCAGTAAATGAGTGATTAAAATAGCTCACATATAAAATTAGGTCTGAAGAAGTTAAGATGCGTTCAGTTTCATTTGTATGTCGTTGATTATTAGAATGTAACCCTAATGAATCAACGATAATTTTGTCTTTTAACCAATCCAGTGGAAGTTGTATATGAACGGTTTTAACAAATGTAGCGTATTCGTCTTCAGCACTCCATTGCTTAATTTCATTTTGTGAAATAGTATGTGTTATACCTTCTGTTAGCATATCTTGGTACATTGAAAAGTGCTTCTCTACTGATGTTATAAAAGCCAATTGATTTTTTTCTAATTGTTGTTTTAAAGACTCAATATTACTATTCATAAATTTTTCTAACGAGTTAAAAGAAACGTTTTGATATTCAAGTAATTGGTTTAATTCATTTAACAATTGCGTATTTGTTTTCAAAGTAATTTGACTATCATGACCATATGAGATTTCAGTCGTAGCTGCTGTTGTTGGATTAGGTGAGCTTACAAGATAATGATCTCCAAGTAAAGCATTAATCAAGCTACTTTTTCCTGCACTAAATGTACCAAAGACGCCTATTTTTACAATTTTATTATCTATGCGTTGCAATGTTGCTTTGATGTCTTGCTTAGTTTTATTGAATAAAGGAACAGGCTCAATGATAGCCAGAGCTTTCTGAATATCAAAGTGATGAGTTGTCGTATCCTTAGTTGATGTAATATCTTCGTCTAAATCATTTGTTGAAGATATGGTTGATTGATTAAGTTTATAATGTGTTTCTGTTCGATCAATTAATTTATCGAGTGAGTCATTTATATGAATATAATAATGTTTATAATTTTCAGTTGTTAATGACTGTTTTAAATTCTTGAACTCAAGATACTGTTCATATAAATGTGCATCATTATCTTCTATGTTAGATAATTCCGTTGCTTCAGTATGTTCAATAATGTCTTTAAATAATGAATCTGATTGTTTTTCGATAGCACGTGCAATTGCTTTTAAAACGTCATCACTAAATGTGAGCACATAGGTATTATTAATGCTTGTTTGTACTTGATATAAATTAGAAATTAAAGTAGGTTCAATTTCATAATGTTGATTTAAAATTCGTTGATTTACTTCAGAATGATGAATAAAGCGAGTTACAAAAGATAAATCTTCACGCATTGGTTGACGAATGTGTCGATTCACTTTTTCTTGTAAACGGTCTACAACAATTTGTAAACGTTTTGCTCTCTCTTCTTCCGTTTTCTTTTTTTTATTTAGAAGACCGCCCACTTTGAAGTCTAAAGCCATGCTTTCAAGATAATAACGAATATCTTCTCGCATATCATGAGTCATAATATAAGCATTATCTAATATATTTTTCCGTTTTTCTTTTAAGTACGTTAATAATTGAGAAGAATGATTTAATAATTGTGCTTCTTCACTTATAGCTTGATTCTGTTGAAATTGTTTATAGGATTCTTCAAATTCGGATTCATTGATATTTAAAGCGTCAAGTATATTTTGCATATGCTCTTGAATATATGAAAGCTGAGTACGATGTATAAATTCAATGATACGTGTTACAAAATCTTCAATAGGTTCACGTAGTTTATCTTGTTCTACTAAAAACTCTGAGAATAAATGAAGTTGATTGTTTGGATGATCAAATTTACTAACATAAAATAGTTGAGCGACTTTAATATCCCAATCTTGTATAGATTGTTCTACTTTTTGTTTAAATGTATCAAAAGAAATTTCATTCTCATTATGCTTATCAATTTGATTGATAACAAAAATAATAGGTATGCCTACTTGATTCATGCGTTTCATAAATTGGAAATTGAGCGCAGACTGAACATGATTATAATCAACTATATACACAATCATATTGCTTGTATATAAAAATTGTTCAGTAGTGGATTGGTGTGTAGAAACATTTGAATCTACTCCTGGAGTGTCTTGTAATGTAAAACCAAGATTAAACTTATTTGAAGGAAACTTTATTTCAATAGATTCCACATCAATATTTAATCGGTTCATTATTTTTACATCATCATACGTTTTTAACTTAGCATATTTTTGATATTCTAAATTAGCAATAATTTCTTCTTCTTTTGAAACAGAAACTATAGCCGTATTACTCGTTGTTGGTACAGGTGAGCTAGGCAATATATCTTGTTCTAATAATAAATTGATTAATGTTGACTTACCAGCTGAAAAATGTCCAACAAATGATAAAGTATATTGATTTAAATATACTTTTTTAATCACTTGATTTATTGTATGTACTAATGCTTCGTTATTCGATTTTTCTATTTCTTTTTTTAATTTGTATAATACATCTAATTGTTCATTATTTTGCATAATGCTATCCCCTTTATTTCACTCACTCTAAAATATAAAAAAATTAAGGTTATAAAACTAAAAAGAATTATAACCTCACTTTTAGGGTGATAAAACTAAAATATCTTTAGCTATGTTTATTAAATTTTATCATAAGAAATAATAAAAACCTATATAGAATGAATTAGTTAAACCAAGCTGGTTTATCGCCATCAGTATTTGGTTTATTTACTCCAATATTTTGTCTAGAATAAAGTTCAGGTTGTTTCGCTATACGCACTGCTAAATTGGCTACACTTCTTCTAGAAACTTCTGTTCCTTTAAAGGTATCACCTTTTTGAGTAATTTCATAATCTGATTCATTTTTAAATGTTAACCAAGCAGGACGAATAATTGTATAATCTAAGTCAGACGCTTCAATTAAATCAGCTGCTTTACGATATTTAGTTAATTTTTCACCAAATTGTTCTTTGTTAAATGTATTGAATTTATCTGGTAATTCGTCATAAATACCAGGAGCTGCCACAAATATTAAACGTTTAACATTCTTTTTGTTCATGGCATCTATAATGGCTTGTGCTTCTCTATCTAGTGATCCTGATAAACTTGCAAAAACAATATCTACTTGATCTAATGCTTTTTCTAAATCTTCAACATTTTTAGCATCACCTTCAAAGACAGTGATACGATTAGATGCGTAATCAGGAATACGGTGGGCATTTCTTAAAAATAAATCAACGTTAAAACTAGAATTCTCTAAGAAAATTTTAGTTGCTTCAATTGATACTTTTCCGTTAGCCCCTACAATTAAAACTGTTTGCATAACTTATTCTCCTTACTATACTGTTTAAATGTGCTATGTTTTTAACACGCTTACTAATAACTTTACAATAGTCACTATTATAGTGCTAATAAATACATAAATTTTAAATAAATATTATCCAATTTATTAAGAAAAATTTACAAAATTAATTATTTTCAAATAAATCTTCAAGTCAAATTTATTTATCAATATTAGGCTTTTTTCCCCAGTATTGATAATACGTACATTCGATATAACCGTTAAAAAGTTTTCGACGTTTAGTTGCTTTACGATCTACTAAATACTCAAATTCTTTATTACTTGTAAGGATATATGTTGATAAATAAGGATGTTGTTTCATTAGTTTACCTACATATCGATACATTTCTTCAACTTCAGCTCTACCTCCAATACGCTCGCCGTATGGCGGGTTACCAACTAACGCTACAGGTCCTTCTTGGTCGATAGTTAATGTATTAACATCCTTAACACTAAATTGAATAATATCACCTAGGCCTACTTCTTCAGCATTACGTTTAGCAATTTCAACCATTTCTGGATCGATATCAGACGCATACACTTGAATGTCTTTATCATAGTCAGCTTGTTGATCAGCTTCGTCACGCATGACGTCATAAATATTAGGAGGCATAATATTCCATTCCTCTGATACAAATTCTCTATTAAAACCTGGCGCAATATTTTGAGCAATTAAACATGCTTCAATAGCAATGGTTCCAGAACCACAAAATGGATCAATAAAGGGTGTATCACCCTTCCAATTTGCTAAACGTACTAAGCTAGCTGCTAATGTTTCTTTAATAGGTGCTTCACCTTGTGCAATACGATACCCTCTACGATTTAGTCCTGAACCTGACGTATCAATGGTAAGTAGGACATTATCTTTAAGAATAGCTACTTCAACAGGATATTTCGCACCACTTTCGTTTAACCATCCTTTTTCATTATAAGCTTTTTTAAGACGTTCAACGATAGCTTTTTTAGTAATGGCTTGACAGTCAGGAACGCTATGAAGTGTAGATTTTACACTACGACCTTGGACAGGAAATTGTCCTTCTTTATCGATAATTGTTTCCCAAGGTAATGCTTTTGTCTTTTCAAAAAGTTCATCGAATGTTTTAGCATTGAAGCGTCCTACTACTATTTTTAATCGGTCAGCTGTACGTAGCCATAAATTACATTTTACAATGGCATTAGCATCACCTTCAAAGAAAATGCGTCCATTTTCAACTTGAGTATTATAACCAAGTTCTTGTATTTCTTTAGCAACTACGGCTTCAAGACCCATTGGACACACGGCTAATAATTGATACATTATTTCATCTCCTTTGTCTCATATCATATTAGTATATTAACAAATATTAAAATAATTATGTATACAAAATAAAAAAAGCTCTCCATAAAAAGGGAGAGCTAAACTAGTCTGTGATATCTCTATAAGCCATGTTCTGTACCATTGTACTCATAACGTACACTAGTTGTACTGGTACTTTGGTGGTAATCATCTGTCTACAGATCTTTACTATGCGAGTAAAGATGTCTCGTTTATACGTTGAATTCCGCTAAACAAGTGCTCCTACCAAATTTGGATTGCTCACTCGAGGGGTTTACCGCGTTCCACCTTTTATATTTCTATAAAAGCTACGTCACTGTGGCACTTTCAAACTATTCTAACCATATCCAATGACTTAGGTTATTTCATTGCCGTCAAATTAATGCCTTGATTTATTGTTTCATCAAGCACGAACACTACAATCATCTCAGATTGTGTGAGCATGGACTTTCCTCTATATTTCTATAGCGATTACCCAAAATATCACTTTTGTGAGTATAACATAATTTTAAAATATTTAATAGAATTTTAAATAGATAAATAATTAGCTATCAAAATCAAACATAATAGCAATCAAACATGCTTCGTAACAAGCTTATATCTTTAAGATATCAATGTATTATTTGCCAAAAACAGCTTTTTCAAGATTAGAAATTCTTTTTAAAATGTCTACGTTGTTATTCGCTGATTTCGAATTGCTTGAAGCAAATGACTTATTATCAGAAGGACGTGAAGTTGCAACTCTGATTCTCAATTCTTCAACTTCTTTTTTAAGTTTATTATTTTCTTCAGATAGTCTGACTACTTCATTATTCATATCAGCCATTTTCTGATAATCAGTAATGATATCATCTAAAAAAGCATCAACTTCTTCACGACGATAACCGCGAGCCATCGTTTTTTCAAAGTCTTTTTCATAGATATCTTTTGCTGAAAGCTTTAAAGAAACATCTGCCATTAATTTCCACCTCATTCAAAACTTTGGTCTTGTTGCCATTGTAAATCGTTAATAAAGTCAGTAAGTTCATCAAATGTCACAATATCACAATTATAAGTCGTTTTTTCCATAAAATCAACTAACATCCTCTTAAAATATTTTGGACTTCCTTCTTGTTCATCATCATAAATTAATAACGTCATATCTGTATGATCTAATATAAACTGGTCTGTTTGTTTAAATTGAAAAGGTCCTTGATATTCAGAATGAAATACACTTTCTAGAAATTGTGCATTACTAGCAATAGATTCATACTTTGCTATATTGTGTTCATTCCATTTGGAGGTATGACCATAAAATGGTGTGATAATACCTAATTTTAACTCAGGATATGTGTCTTGTAATTTTAATACTACTTCAGCTGCCCATAATTCAATACCAATTTGTCCTTGAATGAGTACCCATTCTAGCCCTTCGTCAATATACTGTAATAATTTATGTTCTATAAATTGTTTAAGATAATCCACTTCTTTCATATCATCTTTAAATATATTTAACTCAAATGATTTATATCCAGTCACATATACTGTTTTCAATGTATTGATTCCTCTTTATCTTTTATATGTTTAAGCAAATTGGTAAGATCATAATTAGCAGATTTCAATTTTTCATTAAATAACTTCTTACTTGTTTTATTGTAGTGACACTCTACAGATAATTCCTTAATATGTTTAACTAAAATTTCTAATTTTTCCTTATTCATATAAGGAAATTGAATTAGTTCATCATGATAATGAGATAATTCTTCAGTTAAACCATCAATTTTTTTTACATAAGGAACAACATCTCGATGAAATTGCTTCTCTGACTGTGTCAATTTTATTTCATTATAGCTTGACGCCATGTACTGTAGTTCTTTAAGTATTTCATTAATTAATGTGTACATAACGAGGCCTCCTATATTCTTACAATTTATTACAATTATTTTATAGTATTGTTTAGATATAAATTTTACATTATTACAAATTTTTAAACATATTGTTTTCACTGTTAAAGCACGTTAAAATAGAATAGATAATTAATGAATATATTTAATTATGTGTAGTATAATATAAATATTATGCTCATTTCATTATTATCGTATTATAGTTTAATATTATTCTCTGAGAAATTGAAAGTGTAATATTAAATTTGTGTGGTGAGTATGATAAATTATCCAAATGGAAAACCATTCAAACTAAATCCTACTAAGGTTGGAAGTAATCAAAGTGATGCTTCTAGTAACATTAAATATGGTGGACGAGGTATGACTCTCGAAAAAGATATTGAACAATCTAACAATTACTATTTTAAGCATGGTGTGGCTGTTATACATAAGAAACCTACTCCTATTCAAATTGTAAATGTTCATTATCCTAAAAGAAGTAAAGCTGTAATTAATGAAGCATACTTTCGAACACCTTCTACAACTGATTATAATGGCGTTTATCGAGGCTATTACATTGATTTTGAAGCGAAAGAAACGAAAAATAAAACGTCTTTCCCTTTAAATAATATCCATGATCATCAAGTAGAACATATGAAAAGTTGTTTTCTACAAAAGGGACTCGTCTTTTTACTGATTAGATTTAAAATGCTTGATGAGGTATATCTATTACCTTTTTCGAAGTTTGAACCTTTTTGGGAAAGATATAAAAAGGAAATAAAAAAATCAATAACAGTTGAAGAAATCAAAAAAAATAGTTACTATATTCCTTATCAGTATCAACCTAGATTGAACTATCTCAAGGCTGTTGATAAGTTGATATTAGATGAAAGTGAGGACCGCGTATGACGGAAAATAAAGGATCTTCCCAACCAAATAAAGGTAAAAATGGGAAATCCAAATCAAAAAAGAATGTAAAAAGAACGATTATTAAGATTATAGGCTTTTTATTCATTGCCTTTATCGTGTTACTTCTACTCGGTATACTTCTATTTGCATATTATGCTTGGAAAGCTCCAGCATTTAATGAGTCTAAATTACAAGATCCAAAGCCTGCTGAAATTTATGATAAGAACGGTGACTTGGTTAAGAAATTAGACAATGGTGCACGTAGAGAACATGTTGATTTGAAAGATGTTCCTAAAAATATGAAAAATGCCGTGTTAGCAACTGAGGATAATCGCTTCTATGAACATGGTGCTTTAGACTATAAACGTTTATTTGGTGCTATTGGTAAGAACGTAACTGGTGGTTTTGGTTCTCAAGGGGCATCTACTTTAACACAACAAGTGGTTAAGCGTTCATTCCTTTCAGAAAAGAAATCTATTGGACGTAAAGCGCAAGAAGCTTATCTATCTTACCGTTTAGAGCAAGAGTACAGTAAAGATGATATTTTCCAAATGTACTTAAATAAAATTTATTACTCAGACGGTGTATATGGCGTTAGGGCTGCAGCTAAATATTACTTTAATAAGAATTTAAATGAACTTAATTTAGCTGAAGAAGCCTATCTAGCTGGTTTACCACAAGTTCCTAACCTTTATAACATTTATGATAACCCAAAAGAAGCTGAAAACCGTAAAGAAACTGTTTTATACTTAATGCACTACCATCATAGAATCTCTGATAAACAGTGGAAAGAAGCTAAAGCTACTTCATTAGAAGATAATTTAGTAAAACGTACAACAAAAGAACGTCAAATATCTAATAATGATTCTGATACTGAGTATGATTCTTACGTTAATTTTGTTAAAGCTGAATTAATAGGCAATAAACACTTTAAAAATAAAAACTATAGTGATTTAATGCAAAGTGGTATTAAGATTTATACAAATATGGATAAGGACGTGCAAAAAACGCTTCAAGATCGCATTGATAATGGTAATTACTATAAAAATGATGATCAACAAGTGGGTTCAACCATTCTTGATAGTAAAACAGGAGGCATTGTAGCCATTTCTGGTGGACGAAATTATAAAGATGTCGTTGATCGTAACGCTGCTACAGATACACACTTGACTGGTTCATCACTTAAACCATTCTTATCATATGGTCCAGCAATTGAAAATATGCAATGGGCTACAAACCATGCAATTCAAGATGAATCAAGTTATTCCATTGATGGCGGTACATTCCGTAACTATGATAGTCAAGGTCATGGTACAGTATCTGCATATGATGCATTAAGACAAAGTTTTAATATTCCTGCCTTAAAAGCTTGGCAACAAGTATCATCAAGTGCAGGTAAAGATGCTCCAAAAGAGTTTGCGTCTAAAGTTGGTTTAGATTATGACATTGATTTAGGACCATCTGAAATTTTAGGTGGTGGTGCTTCTGAATTCTCACCTACTCAATTAGCATCAGCATTCGCATCAATAGCTAATGGTGGTACTTACAATAATGCTCATTCAATTCGCAAAGTTGTAACATCTGATGATGAAACTATCGAATTTGATCATACAAGTCATAAAGCGATGGAAGATTATACTGCTTATATGCTTGCAGAAATGTTAACTGGTACATTTAAACCATATGGTTCTGCTTACGGTCATGGTGTTGCTGGCGTTAATATGGGGGCTAAAACAGGTACAAGTACTTATGGCACAGAAGTTAATAATCAATATAACTTACCTGACAATGCAGCCAAAGATATCTGGATGAATGGTTTCACACCTAAATATACAATGTCAATTTGGATGGGCTTCAGCCAAATTAAACAAGGCGGTGAAGATTCATTCTTAGGACATTCTGAACAAGAATATGCACAATATCTATATAAAGATGTGATGTCAGATATTACTTCAAGTAATGATGGAGACTTCAAAAAACCTGATTCAGTTGTTGGTTCAGGTGCAAGTACATTATCAGTTAAAGATCATCCAGATAATAATACAACATCAGGAAGTAAATATGATAATATGTCTACTAACAATTCAGATAGTAGCTCATCAAGTAATTCTAGTAGTACAGGAAATAGTTCAAGCAATTCTAATTCTACCAGTGATAACAACTCAAATACTACATCAACAACGAACAGTAATACTACAACGAATACAGGTAATACAACTGATAACTCAGTAAATAATTCAACTACGAACAACAGTGCTAACAATAGTACCACATCAACTCAACAAAATAATAATAATGATAATACAAATAACAATAGTAGTTTATCTAACATATTTAAAGCAAATACGATTTTTAATTTTAGAAAAGCGTCGTAATAGCTTTAAAAACGACATAGTCTTTTATAAGGCTATGTCGTTTTTTTAACTAAAAAAAGTCTAGAACAACTTTGCTCTAGACTATCTTTCATATTAATTATTATTTTGATTTTTTCTTCTAATTTGATATGAAGCGTTCATTTTAATAAGTTCATTTTTCAAAGTTTTCATTTGACTATACCCCATAAAGTGGTATTTTCTTTTTAACATATATTGATATCGTTCTAAAAAATTCATAGGAACAACTGGATATTGGTCTAACTGATTTAAATCAATAGACTCTATTTCATTAATTTGTCTAAAAAACAAAAGAAGTAGTTCAAAATAATCATCGATATATTGTTTTGCTAAATCAGAATTTAGTTGTCTTTTCTTAGCATAGACATCAAGTTCATTTTCTAGCGATTCAAATTGTGATTTATTAATCATTTGATTAGACTTCCTTTTTCATTGCTTTCATGCGTTTTTGCCCTTCTCTACAATCCTCAAGTAATGGACAAATATCACATTTTGGTTTTCGAGCAATACAATGATAACGTCCAAAAAAGATAAGTTGATGATGACTTTTACTCCATCTTTCTTTTGGAATAATATCACACAAACGTTCTTCTACTTGTTTAACATTATCTTTCCACTTATTAATACCTAGACGCTTTGAAACACGTTCAACATGTGTGTCTACTGCCAAAGAAGGCTCATCAAAAGCTACACTCATGACAACGTTCGCTGTTTTTCGTCCGACTCCAGCTAAACTTTCTAAATCTTTATGTGTATGAGGAACTTGTCCATCGTACTGGTCGAGTAAAGATTGGCATAATTTTTTAATATTTTTTGCTTTATTACGATATAAACCTATGGATTTTATATCATTCTGCAATTCTTCTATATCTACTTTTAAATAATCTTCAGGTGTTTTATATTTTTTAAAAAGTGAACGTGTTACTTTATTAACTAAATTATCTGTACATTGCGCAGATAATAATACAGCTATTGTTAATTCAAACGGATTATTATGTTTTAATTCACATTCTGCATCGGGAAACATATCTGCAATAACGTCAATCATTTCTAATGCTTTTTTCTTACTTACCATCTAGATTCTCTCCATTTAACCAGTCAAATTTAGGTATATGTTTTACAGTATGAGTTAATTTAGGTTTATTGAATTTTTCTCTCACTTTGTTAGATTCTTCTAAAGTTGTTACATTGTTTTTCTTCCAATTTAATAAAATACGATCAACATATTTAAAGCTTAATTTATCATGACTATATGCTTCATCTAATGCAGCACGTATTAAAGTGTAATCATGTTGGTCTATATCAATCCATTGGTTGAGCGTTTCGATTTCATATGGTGATAAGGGTCTCGAAAACAACTGTTCAATATATTGAAATAAATCCTTAAAGTTTTGTTGCGTTTGATGATGTGTAGTTTCATTTTTTTCTTGAGTTAAAATATCACTTAACTTTTCGTAAAAACGATTTAAATTCATATATTCAGTAAATTTTCCTTCCTCATCTTTACTTACATGCAGTGCAAGTAAATCACGCTGAATTAAATTTTGAATAATTGATGTTATTTCTCTCGGCTCCATATTTGAACCTTTTTGCAAAAATTCTATTGAGGGTTGTTTATTAGAAACTTCAGCGGCATAAATCAACTTAATCAAAATGACTAAATCTTTTTCATTTAAACCTAATTCATTGTAATGATCGAAAAGTTCCCTTCTAACTACAACAGGACGAGTTTTAAGTTGATGTGTGTCCATGATACCCCTCTCTTTCTTATTGTAAAAAGTGGGAGTGAGACATGAATAACATCATTTAGTCTCACTCCCCAAGTATGATTTATAAAACGTGATATTTTTATGGATATAAACGATTTAATAAACGTGGGAATGGTGATGTTTCTCTCACGTGTTCAACGCCTGAAATCCATGCAACTGTACGTTCTAAACCTAAACCGAAACCACTGTGTGGCACACTACCATAACGACGTAAGTCTAAATAGTAGTTATAACTTTCTGTATCAAGTTGATGTTCATCGATACGTTGTTCTAATAATTCTAGATCATTGATACGTTCAGAACCACCAATAATTTCACCATAACCTTCTGGTGCAATTAAATCTGCACATAAAACTGTGTCTTCGTTGACAGGGTTAGGCTGCATATAGAATGGTTTAATTTTAGTTGGATAGTTTGTAATAAATACTGGTAAATCATAATGATTAGCTATAGCTGTTTCATGAGGCGCACCAAAGTCTTCACCCCATTCAATGTCATCAAATCCTTCTTCTTTTAAGAATTTGATAGCATCATCATAAGAGATGCGTGGGAATGGCGCAGATACTTTTTCTAATTTGCTCGTATCTCTATCTAGCGCTTTTAATTCTAATTTACAATGTTCTAATACAGATTTTACGATATGTGATACATATTGTTCTTGAACTTGTAAACTTTCTTCGTGATTGGTAAATGCCATTTCAGGTTCAATCATCCAGAATTCAATTAAATGACGTCTTGTTTTAGATTTTTCCGCTCTAAATGTCGGTCCAAATGAGAAAACACGTCCGTGTGCCATAGCTGCAGCTTCCATATATAATTGACCACTTTGAGATAAAAATGCATCTTGATCAAAGTATTTAGTATGGAATAATTCACTAGTACCTTCTGGTGCACTTGCAGTTAAGATAGGCGGATCAATTTTAGTAAAGCCATTTTCATTAAAGAATTCATATGTTGCTCTAATAATTTCATTTCTAATTTTCATTACTGCATGTTGCTTTTTAGATCTTAACCATAAATGACGATGATCCATTAAGAATTCTGTACCATGATTTTTAGGTGTGATTGGATAATCATGAGCTTCATGAATGACTTCAATTGATTTTACTTGCATTTCATAGCCTAAATCAGATCGATTATCTTCTGTAATTGTACCTGTGACATATAATGATGATTCTTGTGTAATGTCTTTAGCAAGTTTAAATGTTTCTTCGTCAACTTCTGATTTAACGACAACACCTTGCATAAATCCACTACCATCACGTAATTGTAAAAATGCAATTTTACCGCTTGAACGTTTATTTGTTAACCAAGCGCCAATTGTGACTTCTTGATTAATGTATTGTTTTGCTTGTTTAATTGTTGTTTTCATAATCAAACTCCTACTTTATTTTCTTTTTATACAATACTTATTTATTTTATCAAAATAGAAAGTGAACTTCTAGCACCTGAATAGTGTTCTCATCATTTAAAATAATCTATTTTTTTCTATTTTTCAGTTTACTTGCCTGCATGCGGTGAAGTAATTTACTAAATTGTTGAATATTCCCTTTTTTTTGGGAATAAGATTCTAACGATTGTTCAAAAAAACGCTTATAGTTACTATTTGTTAAACGATCGTCAAAGGAAACAATGAGCCCCTTGTCATCTTCGTTACGAATCAATCTACCTAGACCTTGTCTAAAACGCGTTACAGCATCAGGTAAGACATAATCTTTAAATGTAGATTCAAATTCTGAATCCATTAACCAATGCTTTGTATTATATTTATTCATGAATGGTAATTTAGCAATCATCACACATTTAATACCATTAGATTGATAGTCAAATCCTTCAAAGAATGTTGATGTACCTAACAAAATAGCTTTATCAAAATGATTAAATTGTTGAACAATTTTATAGTTTTGATTTTGTTGTTGGGTCAAAATAACATAATCGTCAAATATCGGTAATTCATTTAATAGCTCTTGTACCATATGCATCATTCGATAACTTGTGAAAAGTACGAGACATTTAGATTGTGTTACAGTGACGTACTCTTGAATATAGTCTACAATAGATGCTACATAATCTTCTGTATTTTTAAAATCATAAGAAACAACATCGCTTGGAATGTAAATATTTGTTGATTTATGATTTTGAAGTGATGACTGTACTTCATAAGTATTAAATTCTACATCTTCTTTAAACCAGTTTTTAAATGCCTCAAACGAATGGTTGAATGTAAGTGTGCCTGAAATAAATGTTAATGATTTAAATTTCTCGAGCACTTGCTTTGTTAAAATATCACGGACTTCATAATCTTTTACAATTAGACGTATGGTCGATTTTTGATTCAAATTTTTGATAGATATGAAGGCAGTATGATTTTGTTTTAAACTTAGTTCTATATGTCTGTAATTATCGTTAATGTAAAGTAATTGCTTACGTATAGATTTGATTGTTTTATGGTTAATACCATTAAAAAATTCTAAAGTTTTGTTGATTTTGTCTACAATTGCATGCAAATCTTTTAGAATACGTGTAGCATCAAAGTCGAATACATAATGATATCGATGTACATCATCATCATGTACGTCTGAGTGTTGAACAATATCAAAAATATGATTAAATAGGGTTTCATTTAGTTCGTGTAAATCAGAAATATTAGATTTTAGACCAAACACGTCAATAGGTGGAATATCTAATCGTTCTAAAATACGTTGTTGCTCTAAATGATCTACTAATTTAAGAAGCTTTTCATTTTCATTTTTCCCTATTAAACCTAACTGATATTTGATATCAGAATAGTTTAATTCATTGGTCACTTGATTAAGAGCATAATCAGGTAAACGATGTGCTTCATCAATGATACAATCATCAAATAACTGATAGATTGAATTCTCTTGATCTGAATGAATAAGATGCGCATGATTAGTAATACCAATTTGAATATTTTGAGCATTACGTTTTATATAATTATAGTAATGAATATCGTGCCTTACTGGAACATAAGTTTCTAATTTTTGGTCAAAATACATTTTCTGACCACCTTTTAAATTTAACTCTTGTATGTCTCCAGTATTTGTTTCTAATATCCATATAAGTAATTGCATTTTTAAAATATTCACTTCATAGTTAGCTGTATCATCTTTTAAAATTTGACTTATCAATCCTAGTGAAATATAGTCTGTTTTACTTTTGATAAGTGCAGCATTAATTTTGAAATCTAGCGCGCGATTAATACTAGGAATATCTTTTTGAAGTAATTGATGTTGAAGTAATTTCGTGTTTGTTGAAATCATTACATGTTTGCCTGTTTCAATGTTATACATCAATGCAGCTAATAAGTATGCTAGTGATTTACCACTTCCTAAAGGTGCTTCAATAAGTGCCTTATCATTATGCATTAACTGCTCTAAAATAATTTCTGACAAATAGAGTTGTTGTGGGCGATAAGTAAGTTCAAGTGCTGTTGTAACTTCTAGATATAAATCTTTTAATGAACCTTTAAATTCAATTTGTGGTACTTTTAAGTCTTGTTGTTTTTTATAGATAATCTGTTCAAATTGAGCATACTGATAATCTATATCATGATTATGATGTTGTCTGACCATTTCAAATAAAATGTTAAATAAATCATATTTTAAATGCTTACTTAAATAATATAATTGCTTTAAGGTATCTATAGGTAATGACTCAAACTTTTTAAAAGCTTTAATCATTAAATAGGCCGTTGTTGTTGCATCCTCATCTGCTCGATGTGCATTTGTCAGAGGTATATTATGAGCATTTGCTAATTCACTTAATTGGTAACTTTTTTCAGTAGGAAATGCAATTTTAAATAATTCCAGGGTATCAAGCACCTTTTTAGGTTTAAAATGAATATTACTTTTTTCAAATGCCTTTTTAATGAAATTTAAATCAAAGTCAACATTGTGGGCTACAAATATACAATCTTTGAGTTGTTCGTATATGTCATCAGCAATTTCATAAAAATACGGTGCTTGTTCTAGCATAGTTTCTTCGATAGAAGTCAAAGCTTGGATAAATGGTGGGATTTCCAAATCAGTACGAATCATTGAATGATAAGTTCCTGATATTTTATTATCACGTACAAATGTAATACCAATTTGTATAATTTCATCATGTTCAAGTTGGTTTCCGGTTGTTTCTAAATCTACTACCGCAAAACTTGTATATGCCATATCTATCTCTCCTAATTCTATCCGTATGCTTATATATCTATATCTGCGCTTATCAGTCGTCTCATCTGATTATCTTCATCTTTGACAATTAAAAAGCCATCATTATCAATATCAATAGCTTCACCTATAAATTGTTCTCCACTTTCAGTAAATGTTAACTTACGATGCCAAATATTAGATGTACGAATGTATTCATCTCTAATCGTTTCAAATGAAGAATTAAGAAATTGATGGTAACGCTTTTCAATTTCCTCAATTAAACGTTTTAAAAATTGATATCGATTGATTTCTTCTGAATTGTGCAAGCGAATGCTTGTAGCACGATGACGTATAATATCAGAAAAATCTTCTTCTTGATGGTTTAAATTAATACCAATACCACATATTATAGCCTCAACTGCATCAGCATTTGCTACCATTTCTGTTAAAAATCCACATACTTTTTTATCATTAATATAAATATCATTTGGCCATTTAATCTCTACTTTGTCTTTAGAAAATGCTTGGATAGCATCTCTAATTCCTAAAGCTATAAAAAGATTAAATTTTGGAATCATTGCAAATGAGACATTAGGTCTTAAAACAACAGACATCCATAACCCCTTTCCTTTTGAAGAAGACCAATTACGATTGAAACGACCACGACCTTTTGTTTGCTCATCACTTAAAATTAACATGGTGTATTGATTATCAACAAGGCTTTGTTTAGCAATAGTTTGAGTAGATTCAACACTATCATATACTTCAATTTTGGATACTAAATGATTAGACTCTAGTACTTTATTGATAATGCCTCTATACCAACGATTTGGCGATGCATTAAGCTTATGTCCTTTATGATTAATTGAGTCAATATCACATCCATCTGCTTTTAATTGATCAATTACTTTTTTTACAGCAGCTCTCGATATATTAAGCTGATTCGCAATGTATTGACCAGAAATATATTCTGATTGATGATCATATAACATTTTAACGACATCTTGACTATATTTTGACATTTTCATTCACCCATTTCAAAATTTCTTCTTTGTTATTTTTGATTTTATCAGTAACTATCGCACATTCTATTTCTCTCAATACATTTTTTAACCAAGGGCCACCATTTTTATTAAAATGGTCAAGTAAATCTTTTCCATTCACATCCATTTCTTTACGTTCATGTAATTGGAGGTGTTGAACGACTTGTTTAATAGAAAGAGAATTGATAATAAGTTCTGAAGCGGTAGGAATTTGATTATTTTGAAGTACAGAATAAATATTTAAAACCTTTAAGATATAATAGTCACTATAATCATAAACAAATAATTTTAAAGCATCTTTAGAAGTAATTTGAGGTAATGTTTCAATAATATCAATATATGTATGTATATCTGATTTTTCTTTATTACTAATTTTTAATTGCTTTAAAGAAGGAAGCGTATCATTTTTTATAAGTAAAATGGCTAACCATTGTTCAAATTCAAGAGGTTCATTGATGTAAACACATGTCATATCTAATTCATTAAAAAATGGAATATGATTAAAAAGTTTTAAAGATAATAAATTATGATAACTCTGTTTAACATTACTTCCTAAGATTAATTTTTTAAATTCTACAACAATTCGTTCGATTGATAAATATTCAATGTCCGAACAAGTTAATTGCATTGCTTCAAAGGTTTCAGTATGAATATCAAATGTAAGTTGTGACTGAAATCTAAGTCCACGAATAATTCTTAATGCATCTTCTTTAAATCGTTCACTTGGATTCCCTACTGTACGTATTAATTTTGATTGTATATCCTTTTGACCACCAAAGTAATCAAATATTTTATAATTTTTATCCATAGCAATAGCATTGATAGTGAAATCTCTACGTTGTACATCTTCATAGAGATTTCTCACAAAATGAACTTCACTTGGACGACGGTGATCTAAATAATCACCTTCTGATCTAAATGTCGTCACTTCGTAATTTTCATTGTTGAAAACAACATTGATTGTTCCATGCTCTTTTCCAATTGGAATAGTGTGTTCAAATATATCTTCAATTTCATCTGGCATCGCACTTGTAGTGATATCAATATCATGAATTGTACGATGCATAATGTAATCTCTGACTGCCCCGCCTACAAAATAAGCTTCGAAATGATGTGTTTCTATTTGATTAAGAATTGGCAGAGCTTTTTCAAATAATTCATTACCCATATTAATCCTCTTTTTTTAATTCAACATTTTTTTATAGTAATATTCATATTGATCGACGATAAGTTCAGAACTAAATCGTTGTTTAATATCTTTAAGCATATTACTTTGTAATCTTTGATAGAGTTGCTCATCTGTTAATAATTTTAGTGCATAATCACTTGCTTGTTCACTATCTCCTACATCTACAATATAACCTGTTTCACCATGTTTGATGACTTCTTTAATACCTCCAGAATTTGAACCTATAGGTACTACTCCCGTAGTCATTGCCTCTAATAGTGTAAGACCAAAACTTTCTTTTTCACTTAACAGTAAAACTAAATCAGCCATTTGATAAAATTTACTAACTTGAGCTTGTTTACCTAAAAATAATACATCATCTTCGATATGTAATGATCTTGCTATTTTACGCATATCTAAAAGTTCTGGGCCATCACCTAATAAGATCAACTTACTTGGTATATGTTTATGGACTTTAGCGAAAGTTTCTAAAATAGTGTCAATACGTTTGACTTTTCTAAAGTTTGATACATGTATAAGAACTTTTTCCTCAGGCTTTATATCGTAAAGCGCTTTATATTGATTTTCATGTTGTGTAGGAAACTCTTTTTCTCGAACAAAATTATAAATAGGAATAATCTCTTTATCTGTTTCAATAATTGATTGTGTTTGTTTAGCTAATGACTGACTGACACTAGTCACGAGGTCACTTTGTTCAATGCCAAATTTAATAGCACCTTTAAGTGAATGGTCGTAGCCTAACACTGTGATATCAGTACCATGTAATGTTGTCATAATTTTTATATCTTTTCCAGCCATTTGACGTGCTAAAATACCACATACAGCATGTGGTACAGCATAATGCATATGCAAGATATCCAAATCATACTCTTTAATGACTTCAGATATTTTTGTGCTCAATGTAATATCATACGGTGGATATTGAAATACTGCATATTGATTTACTTCGACTTGATGGATAGTAATGTTAGGCAACGGCTTACGAATTCTAAAAGGAATATTTGACGTAATAAAGTGAACTTCATGTCCCCTTTCTGCCATTTTAATACCTAATTCAGTTGCTATGATACCTGAGCCACCCATTGACGGATAACATGTAATACCTATTTTCATAAAATAACCACCTTTCTATCCATTATTTACGTTCAAATCGGTTTTTATCTCTAGTATTAAATTTCTCCATTGTATCATTAAAACTTTCTGTCATATCAATACCAAGGGAATTAGCAATGCAAAGTAAAACAAATAAATTATCTCCTAATTCAGCTTTAACAGAGTTTTCTTCTTCCGTTGGTTTCTTTTGCTTTTCACCGTAATAATGATTGATTTCTCTTGCAAGTTCGCCCACTTCTTCTGTTAGACGGGCTAAATTAGCTAATGGAGAAAAATAACCCGCTTTAAATTGACTAATATAGTCATCTACTTCTTTTTGCATTTGATTTAAAGATTTCATCATCATTCTCCTTTTTTCCGTTTCTTACTAAGTATATCTCAAATTACTTGTTAATGCATTTTATCAATTCTATTCTATGGGGTATAAAAAAGAGCGAAACAGAATTCATTTTTGAATTCATATTTCGCTCGGTATAACTATTTGAAAATCTTAAATGTTATTATACAAGATTTAAACTTAAGTTAGTTTATAAAGGTAGTTTAGTTATCATTTGCACGTGCCAGTAAAATAATTCTAACAAGTTCGGCTACAGCTGTAGCTGTTGCTGCTACATAAGTCATAGCTGCTGCTGATAATACCTTTCTCGCATGTTTATATTCTTTTTCATTCACAATATTAAGTGCAGTAATTTGTTTCATAGCTCTTGAGCTTGCATCAAATTCAACTGGTAATGTCACGATTGAGAATAAAACTGCTAATGACATTAACCCAGCACCAATCCATAATGCAGTTGAGCCAAAAGCGCTACCTAATGCTGTTAAAAAGATACCAGCCATAATAACGATGTAGCTTAATGAACTACCAATATTTGCTAACGGTACTAAAGCAGTTCTAAAACGTAAAAATGCATAACCTTGTTGGTGTTGAATAGCGTGTCCAACTTCGTGTGCCGCAATAGCTGTACCAGCTACTGAAGGACGGTCAAAGTTTGCAGGAGATAAACAAACTACTTTCTTATTTGGATCATAGTGGTCTGTTAAAAAGCCTTCGCCCTTAACTACATCTACATCATAAATTCCATTAGCATGAAGAATTTCTTCTGCTACTTCACGACCAGTTTTACCACTTGTTGATCTTACCTGTGAATATTTTTCATAATTTGATTTTACTTTGTGTTGAGCCCACATTGGAATGAGCATAATAATGACGATATATATAATATAAGACACTATAGACAATCAATTTCACTCTCCTTTAATCATATTCTACTGACTATCGATTTTTTTATCAAATAATTTAACCTTTATTAATTTATTAAAATTATAATAAAGCATAAGTGATATAATACTTAGCCATAGCGCGATAAAAGCAACTAAATGAACGTGTTGCTGTATAAAATCATAATAAGGATATTTCTTTAATATATAATCTACATAATCATTGTTAAATACCCATATCATAGAGATAAACAAACTGAGCATAGAGATGTTGAATCGTGGATAAAAATAGATACTTTCAAGTACCATAATTCCATGACTAATAATTAAAAATACATTCATAATAGTTATATCATCATTATTAATTATCATTATAAAATTCATAATGACAGCCCATAAACCATATTTAAATAAAGTTACAAATGCTAGTCCTTCAATAATACTATTTTGTTTATTTAAAATTATTAAACAAATTGATATACATAAAAATAGCGATGCAATAGGACTATCTGGTACAAAAATTAGATAATGCCATTGTGTCTTAAGTAATTGATCACCATACCATATAAAACCATAAATGGTACCTAAAACATTACATATAAGCAATATTACGAGTATGGAACGTTGATATAATGATAATTCCCATAGTTGTCTTAAAGTAGGCATAAGTTATAATTCCTTTAATTTTGATCTATGAGTGATGAGTTAATACACTCAAAATTTGTGATAATTGATAAAAGCGTTGTTGATCTTTCATTTGTAAACTTACATCGATATGATGTTCTAATTGTTCGATTAATGAATACTTTTTATTTAGATCAAGATTTAAGTGATATATATTATTAAGATATGCAAGATATTGATCAGAATATATTAATTGTTGAATTATGAGCTCATTTAATCGCCAATCTTGCTCATCGTTGTATTCAAAGTGAATGAATATATCAATACAAATATCTTTAGAAGCTATATAATTGAATATTTCATTTGTATTAATTAATGTTTGATCGTCTTTTGTTAATTTAATTGCAGAGAAATTGGAGTGTTTTAGGCCAATTTCAAGGGTTATATGACTTTTAATTTTCTTATTTACAAAATGACTACAATTTAATTTTAGCGGTGAAGCTTTTAAATAATTTAATAGCCACACACTAATTCTGGACTTAAAATGATAATGAAACAAAGCATATTCAATATAGCTTTGTTTCATTTTAACTAATGTGTCATTCAATTTTAACACCCACTCTAGTCATTCAATCTACTCAATTCTTCATTCCAAGTTTCATTAGTTGGATCAATGATTAATAACTCGTTAAGCAATACTTTAGCTTTATCTTTTTGGCCAATTTCAATTAAATAGAAATAATAATCGCTTAAGAATAAACTCTGAGATTTCAATGTCGGATAAGCCAATTCATAGAAATGTTGGGCTTCAGTATCTCTTTCTTCTTCCCCATATGCATGTGCTAAGTGCCACATAAAAACAGGGTCAAGATCTTCTTCATCTACATAAGATAGAAGTGAAATGATGGCTTCATAATCTTCTTCTTGGCGGAATAAATCACTTAAGATAAGTAAAGGTTCATGGTAAGCATTATCTACTTCAAGTGCTTTTTTAAGAAGTTCTACCCCCTCATTCGCATCTCCATGTTCAATTTCTAAACTACCGGTAGAAACCATGAGCTCTTTATAAAATTGATTAAGACGTAACCCTTCTTTACCTGTTTCAATCGCATCTGGATAATTTTTTTCATTTTCATATAAAGATTGTAAATAAAAGTAACCTTGAATAAAGTCTGGATCTTTAGAAAGAAGTGTAGTCATAATTTTTATAGCTTCTTGAGTTAAATCATTTTTTTCATATGCGATAGCTTTTTTGAAAAAGTCATCAGAGATCATTTCATCTTCACTAATCTCATCAAATAACTGTATAGCATCACTATAATTTCCACTTTGTAATGCACAATCAGCCATTCTTGAAAATAAATTAATTCCATTTATTTCATATTCGCCTGTATCTAAAACAACTTCATATTCTCGTGTAGCACGAAGGTATTGTCCATCAAAATAAAGTAATTCTGCTAAAGCAAAATGAATAATTGGGTCATTAGGTTCTAATTCACGCGCTTCAGTTAATTTATCAATAGCAACTTCAGTCATATTGATTTGTTGATATAAGTCGGCTTCTAACATTAATTTTTCAGGTGACAATTCAACTTGATTTAAATATTCTAATGCTTCGTCTGTCTGATTTTCAGACATAAGCCCTTCGATAAAATAAATTAATAGTTCACTTTCATCTGGATACTTATGATATAACGTTCTAAACACTTCAAGACCTTGAGGTGTTAATCCAAAGTGATATAATGTTTCTCCTAAAATAAATAAAGCATCATCATTATTGGAAGTTAATGCTTCATTTACACGTGTATCTAAATGATCTAATTTTTGAAGATTGATATCGTCTATTAATTTATAGATATCTTCCATAATATTTTATCCCTCATTTTCTAAAAGCTTTAATTTCGGCAAGAAACCAGGGAATGATACATTTACTGCATCAAACTGACGTATCGTTAATGGTGAATCACTTAAAATAGATGCGACTGCAAGCATCATGCCAATTCTGTGGTCAGTTAAGCTATCTACTATAGCATTTCTAGTTAATTTAGAGGGATGAATAATTAATCCATCCTCAGTAGCTTGTAATTTAAAACCTAGTAAATTAAGCATATCTGCAGTTGTATCAATACGATTAGTTTCTTTTACCTTTAATTCCTCTGCGTCCTTAATCATACTTGTACCAGAAGCTTGAGTGCATAACAAAGCAATAATTGGCAATTCATCAATTGCTTTAGGAATTAAATCTCCTTCAATTGTGATGGGTTTCAAGTTGTTCGTATACTGAACTCTAATCGACGCAGTTGGTTCTGAAGACTCTGTAACATTAAATAACTCAATGTTACCATTCATTTGTTCAACGATATCTATAATACCTGAACGTGTAGGATTGATGCCAACATTATGAATTGTAATATCACTTCCCGGAGAAATCAAAGCAGCTACAATAAAGAAAGCAGCTGAAGAAATATCTCCTGGTACTACAAAATCTTTAGGTTGAATATTGCTTATAGCATAAGGAGATGTTGTAATCACTTTTTGATTTACTTGTATTGGAATTTGATAATGTTTAAACATCGTTTCAGTATGATTTCTACTTATGTCTAATTCTGTAATTTGTGATGCATCTTTTGAAAATAGACTTGCAAACAAAATTGCACTTTTAACTTGAGCACTTGCGACTTCCATTTGATAATTGATGCCATTAATGGCTGAAGGCTTAATAATAAGTGGTGTATAGTTATTTTCAATACCGTTAATATTTGCATTCATTAATTTTAAAGGTCTTAAAACACGATTCATAGGTCGTTTTCCTATCGATGCATCTCCAGATAAGACACACTCTATGCCCAATCCACTTAAAAGACCAGCAAGTAAGCGCGTTGTTGTACCAGAATTTCCAGTATATAACGTTTGATGTGGTATATTGAAATGTTGATATCCTGGAGAATTAACAATAAGACGATGTTCTTCAATTTCAATCTCCACACCTAAGAGTTTAAAAATTTCAATCGTACGTAAACAATCTTCACCTAGAAGCGGTTGTTCAATAATTGATTTACCTTTAGCGAGTGACGATAGCATAATTGCTCTATGCGTCATAGATTTATCTCCGGGCACTTCTATCTCACCCTTTAATGGACCATGAATATCTATTATTTGACTTGTTGTCACAGTATTTCACCTACTCTACTAATAATTGTAGTTGTTTAAATGATTGCTTCAATATATTTTTTTCTACATGATATACATTAGGTTTGCCTAATTTCTCGAGTAGAACCATTTGAATACCTTCACCATTATTCTTTTTATCTGATAACATATATTGATACATTTCTTCAAAATCAATCTGCTGGATTAAATTCAGCGGATAATTTAATTGATTCATATAATTAATGTAATGTTGAATATCAAATTGTGTGCCAAGAAGATGATTTGCCACAATAAATTGATAAATCATCCCAATCATAATGGCATGACCATGAGGTATTTTATACTTATATTCTACTGCATGTCCAAAGGTATGACCTAAATTTAAATATTTTCTAACATTACTTTCTTTTTCATCTTTTATAATAATGTTTAGTTTTGTTTTTATGCCCTTAAAAATAAATTGATCCATATTTTTAAGTGATTCAAGTGTTTTTCTATCTGAAAAGTGTTTTTCAATATCTTCTGTAGCAACTGTGCCAGTCAATAAAGCATGCTTATACACCTCAGCGTATCCACTTAAAATTTCATGATAAGGTAAAGTTTTTAAAAAATCCAAATCATATATGACTGCTTTAGGTCTATAAAATGCGCCTATAAGATTTTTACCATGGGAAGAATTTATTCCAACCTTACCTCCTACACTTGAGTCATGCGCTAATATTGTTGTAGGTACTTGTATAAAATCAACACCTCGTAATAAAGTAGAAGCTAAGAATCCTGTAAAATCTCCTGTGGCTCCACCACCTATAGCAACTAAACAAGTATTACGAGTAAGATTCATTCCTAGTAGTTGTTCCATGATAGCTTGATAATGATTAAACGTTTTCATTTTTTCGCCGGCAGGAACGATAACTTTTTGAATGTTTGAATTGTGACATATTGTTTCAAATTTATCTCTAAAATTAAAATCAACAAATTCATCTATAATTAAGAATACTTTATCGTAATCTTGAATATATTCGGATAAATATTTAAATGCATGATGTTCTACAATAATTGGATAATTATTACTGTGATATGTGGTTTGTAATTGCATGATATACCTCATTTCTAAAGGTTAATTAAAAAGATGTTTAAAATTCTATATTTAACTTTCTACGTTCTTCAATTTGTTCTTTAAGTTGATCGATATGATTAGATTGGAATTCTTCTAAAAGAGCTTTAGCAACTTCAAAAGCAACGACATGCTCGCAAACAACACTTGCTGCTGGAACTGCACAACTATCTGAACGTTCTATAGTTGCTTTAAAATCTTCTTTAGTATTAATATCTACAGAATTTAAAGGTTTATATAAAGTTGGAATAGGTTTCATAACGCCATTTACAATGATAGGCATACCATTAGTCATTCCACCTTCAAAGCCACCTAAATGATTAGATCCTCTATAATAACCTCTTTCAGAATGATATAAAATTTCATCTTGAATTTCGCTTCCAGGTTTTTCAGCAGCTTTAAACCCTTCACCAAAGCTGACACCTTTGAAGGCATTAATACTTACAACACCTTGCGCAATACGTCCATCGAGTTTACGATCATAATGCACGTAGCTACCTACTGCAACTGGCATATTTTCAACCATAACTTGAACTACGCCACCTATAGAGTCGCCTTCCTTTTTAGCTTCATCAATTTTATCTCTCATTTTTTGAGCAATCGATTCATCAATCACACGTACATCATTTTTATCGATATTTTGTTTAAATGTTTCTGTATCGTATAACCCTTCATCTTTAATTCCACCAATTTCTACAACACGACTATACATATGAATGTCTAGTTGAGAAAGTAAAATTTTGGACACTGCTCCTACAGCTACGCGTGCAGCTGTTTCTCTTGCAGAAGAACGTTCAAGTACATTTCTCAAATCACGATGATTATATTTCATACCGCCAATTAAGTCTGCATGACCAGGTCTTGGCTTTGTAATTGTACGTTTCATATTTTCTCGTGCTTCGTCACTAATTGGTTCAATACCCATAATATTTCTCCAATGAGTAAAATCATCATTTTTAACTACAATTGTAATTGGACTACCTAAAGTAAAGCCATTTCTTACACCAGAAACAATTTCTACTGCATCTTTTTCAATTTGCATTCGACGTCCTCTACCGTAGCCACCTTGACGCTTAAACATTTCTTTATTTATCTCCTCAGCTCTCATTTCTAAGTTAGCTGGAACACCTTCAATAATTACTGTTAGTTGTGGACCATGGGATTCTCCTGAAGTTAAATATCTCATGAATAATAGCTCCTTTCCTTTACCACTTTAAATAGTATTATGTATTATTTGTTATCATATCATATTCAACGAAATTACATAACTAGTGTAGAATAATTGGTGTTTGAAAATTCAAATAATTTCATATAAAAAAGTACCTAAGACAACTGTTGTCTTAGGTACTTTCTAACATGTTGGCAGTCAATGGTTGAATGGAAAATAAATTCCAGTTTATTCCACTTTTAAAAAATTATTCTTCATAAAGCCAATTTTCCCTAATAGCTTCGTAGCTATATATTTCATCATCATTAAACCATAAATTGATTTCTCTTTCAGCAGATTCTACAGAGTCTGATCCGTGAATAATATTTCTCCCTACTGTTAAACCATAATCGCCTCTTATAGTACCGGGATCGGCTTCAGTGGGATTTGTTTTTCCGATAATATGTCTAGATACCGCAACTGCGTCTTCTCCTTCAACAACCATGGCAAACACAGGTCCAGAAGTTAAAAATGAAACAAGTTTATGAAAAAACGGCTTCTCTGTATGTTCAGCATAATGTACGTTAACAGTATCTTTAGTTGGAATTATAAATTTACCGCCAACTATTTTTAAACCTTTTCTTTCAATTCTAGAAATAATTTCTCCTATTAAATTACGTTGTACTGCATCTGGCTTAATCATTAAAAAAGTGCGTTCCATTATACAAATCCCCCTAATTAAAAAAATTGATTTAATATGTATAAATACATTTAATAGAAAACAACCTACTACTACTAAATACTAACAGGTTGTTAAAGCGCTTTCAACTTTTTTCTATTTTTAAGTATTTCTAGATCGCATTCTTTTAATAAGCTTTCTAAATAAATTTTGAGCATTTGGTTCCTCTAATTGATCAATTAAGTCGAGTGCTTTATTTAAATAGTGATCGCTCACTTCTTGAGATTGTGTGATACTATTTGAATTCTTGATTTGATCAATAAGTGGGCCAAATTGATTTTTATTTGTCAGGTGTGATAACTCAGCAATTTGTTTTTTGAAAACTGGGTCTTTTTTCATTTCTAATAAAACTGGTAATGTAATATGGCCATTCATTAGATCACTACCCACAGGTTTACCTAATTTTTTCTCAGTACTTGTAAAATCTAAAATATCATCTACAATTTGAAAACTCATTCCAATATAATGACCAATCATTTTTAATTTTCGAATCGTCTCATTATCAGCTTGTGATGTTATTGCACCAACTTCCGTTGAAAGTTGAATAAGCAACGCCGTTTTTCTATTAATACGTCTCAAATAGTTCGTAATATTTTGATGACTATTAAATTGGTCTTGGAATTGGAAGAGCTCGCCTCTACAAACATCAACAATTGCGTTAGAAATAATAGTATGAACACGATGATCTTCAATTTTAGAAAGTTGTTTTAAACCTAAAGCTAGTAAGAAATTGCCAGTTAGGATAGCGGTAGTAACATCCCATTTTTTTTCAATCGTCAATTTACCACGACGTTTGTCACTTTTATCAATCACATCATCGTGCACAAGTGTTGCCATATGAATTAATTCTAAAGCTACTGCAACATGATACGTATCTTCAGTAATTTTTTTTGGTCCAAACTGACTACTAAGAAGAACAAATGCTGGACGCACTCGTTTGCCACCCGAAGATAATAAATGAAATGCTGCTTCTTGTAATACAGAATCATTACTTTTAATAGCATTTTTTAAACGCTTTTCAACATTTTTAATTTCACTATTCATACTTAACTTTGCCACATTAATCACCTTTTATTTAGTAGAACTTTCTATTTATAGCCAAGGTGCATTGCAGCAACGCCACCTGTAAAGCTACGAACTTTTACATGACTGAAACCAGCCTGTTCAAATAAACGCTTTAATTTAGTTTTATCTGGAAAATTGAATGTAGATTGTTGTAACCATTCATATTCTTCCTTAGATTTAGCAAACAACTTCCCGAAAATAGGCATCACAAATTTAAAGTAAAGTTTATAAACTTGTTTAAATACGGGTAATGTTGGTTGACTTGTTTCTAAACATACAATCATACCGCCTGGTTTCAATACGCGATTTAATTCTTTTAATGTTGCTAAATAATCAGGCACATTTCTTAAACCGAAACCAATGGTTACATAATCGAATGTGTTATCTTCAAATGGTAAATTCATAGCATCGCCGTGCACTAAGTGAATATTAGGCATTGATTTAGTTTTTTCTTTACCAACTTCAAGCATATTTTCACTGAAATCTAAACCTGTAACTTCTCCATTAGGTCCTACTGCTCTACTTAAAGCAATGGTCCAATCTGCTGTACCACAACATACATCAAGTGCTTTACTTCCAGGTAACACATTCATATCTTTCATTACATGTTTACGCCATATTTTATGTTGTTCGAAGCTTATTATATTGTTCAATCGATCATATTTTTTAGAAATATTTTGAAAAACCGTATGAACTTGTTCTTTTTTTGCATTATTTTCAGTCATTAATTATTACCTCTACTTTTCTCTTTATCGCTTTGCTTTATATGTTTAATAATTTGGTTGATTTCATCTTCATCATATTCACTTAAATAAGAGGGATAATATTGATGTACCCCATTAAATAATTTTTCAAATATTTCATATTGAGAGATCTCAATATCTGTAAAATGAGAAATAGTTATAAAAGGGAAAAGTGTTTCTATATCTAACACAGCCTTATATATATCATGACGCTCGAGTGAATGATGATGCAATGAAGTTTTAAGCTCATTAGATTTGATAATCGCTTCACTCATTAGTCTTTGATATGATACATCACCAATTTCAGATATTAAAGTATAAAAATGAGCACTTAATAAGTCACCAATTAGAATTGATTTCTTAGATAATTTATTTTTAGAAATATCATCTAGATGCTTCATTGAAGTATCAATAGTGAGGCAGGCAAGTTTAGCATTTTCTGGAATATTAAAATGATCTAAAACATCACTTAATCCTTTATTAATGTGAATTGCTTCATATTCATTAATTCCTTTAAGCCTTTGAGTAATTTGTCTATTTAATTTGCTTAATGTTCTTTCCATGTTCACACCTCACGTTAGTATCAATATACATATTAACATTATATTCATAAAAATAAAATATAGTGCTTATGACGAAAATAACTTCATAGTCGCTTCACAGTGAATTGTACAATTATAAATAAAACATATGTATTTAGAATTAAACAATATATAAAATAAAAAGCCCTTATAGGGCTTTTTTAAGTAAATTATTTTACAGCATCTTTTAATGCTTTACCAGCTTTGAATGCTGGAACTTTACTTGCAGGAATTTCGATTTCTTTACCTGTTTGAGGGTTACGTCCTTTACGTGCAGCACGTTCACGTACCTCGAAGTTTCCGAAACCAATTAATTGAACTTTTTCACCTTTAGAAAGTGAGTTTTGAATTGATTCGAAAACAGCATCTACTGCTGAACCAGCTTCTTTTTTAGTTAAATCAGCTTGTTCTGCAACCGCATTGATTAAGTCAGTTTTATTCATTATGAGTTCACCTCCGGATGAATGATAATGATAAATTTATATCATTATGGTATGACTTTAACACAATAATTCCCTTTACCGCAACGATTTATATACTTAAAACGTTGAATTGTCAGTATTTCGTGAATAATTTTATAAAATATTTGTGTTAAATAGCAAAATTACACTTTATTCAGCTTTTTTATCTCGCCCCATTAAATCTTTCACGCTATCTTTCACTGGTTTATCTTCAAATAATACTTTGTATAAAGCATTGGTTATTGGCATATCAACATTTTGAGACTTCGCTAAATGATATACTGAATTTGTTGTGTAAATTCCCTCAACAACCATATTCATTTCGTTAAGTGCTTCTTCAGTCGTTTTACCTTTTCCTAATTTATATCCCAAAGTATAATTTCTTGAATGAGTAGACGTACACGTTACAATTAAATCACCAATGCCACCAAGACCTAGAAAAGTCATAGGATCAGCCCCTAGCTTTTCACCTAGTCGACTAATCTCAGCTAAACCTCTTGTCATTAAAGCCGCTTTAGCATTATCACCATAACCCATTCCAGCAACAATACCACTTGCTACAGCAATAATGTTTTTAAGTGCACCACCTAGTTCTACTCCTATCAAATCATTATTAGTATATACTCTTAAGTAATCATTCATGAATAAATCTTGAATAAGTTTACTTATGTGTTCATCTTTTGACGAAGCTGCAACAGTTGTGGGTTGTTTAATTACAACTTCTTCAGCATGACTTGGTCCAGATAGTACCCCTACGCCATTTTTATGGTTCTTAGATACTGAATCTTCAATCATTTCTGATACACGTTTAAATGTTTCATTTTCAATACCTTTTGCAACGTGAATAAACGTTTTTTTAGTTTTAATATGTTGATCAATTTCAGTCACAACATTCCTAATTGCTTTTGTAGGTAAAGCAATTAAAAATATATCTGAAAAATTAACTGCTTGTTCTAATTGACTTGTTGCTTTAATCGTTTCATTTAATGTTACGTCTTTCAAGTACCGTTTATTTTGATGAGATTGATTGATTTCATCTACAGTATTTTCATTTTTCCCCCACATTAAAACTGAATGGCCATTCTCTGCTAAAACATTTGCTAATGCAGTACCAAAACTTCCTGTACCAAAAACCGTAATCTTAGTCATCTTAATCTCTCCTCTTAGTTTCTTCTTCTAGGGATGATATGAATAGGCGTTCCTTCAAAACCAAATGCATCTCTAATTTGATTTTCGAGATAGCGTTTATAAGAAAAATGCATTAACTCAACATCATTTACAAATACAACAAATGTTGGTGGTTCAATAGCCACTTGAGTAGTATAGAAGACATTTAAACGTCTACCTTTATCTGTAGGTGTAGGATTCATTGAAATAGCATCTGTTACTACTTCGTTAAGTGTTGAGCTTTGAACACGTTTTTTGTGATTTTCACTTGCTTCTCTAATATAAGGGAAAAGTGTTTTTAATCGTAGTCGCTCTTTTGCCGATACGAAAGCGATAGGTGCATAATCTAAAAATTGAAATTGATTACGTACATCGTCAGCAAATTTTTTCATGGTATTAGTATCTTTTTCTACAGCATCCCATTTATTTACGACAATCACCATTGCTTTTCCTTCTTCATGAGCATATCCAGCAACACGCTTATCTTGTTCAATAATTCCTTCTTCGGCATCAATAACTAATAACACCACATTTGAACGCTCAATTGCTTTTAAAGCTCTTAATACAGAGTATTTCTCAGTTGATTCATATACTTTACCTTTTTTTCTCATACCTGCTGTATCTATTAACACATAATCTTGTCCATCATAGCTATACTCAGTATCTACAGCATCTCGAGTTGTACCTGCTACATTTGATACAATAACACGTTCTTCACCTAAAATGGCATTTACTAAACTAGATTTGCCCACATTTGGACGACCAATAATAGATAAACGAATAGTGTCATCATCATATGGATCACTATCTTCTTCTTTAAAATGTTTAACGACTTCATCTAATAAATCACCTAGACCTAAACCATGTGAACCAGAAATTGGATAAGGATCGCCAAAACCTAAAGAGTAAAAATCAAAAATATCACTTCTCATTTCAGGATTATCTACTTTGTTTACTGCTAAAACAACAGGTTTTTTTGATTTATAAAGTAATTGAGCTACCATTTCATCACTTTGAGTGAGACCTTCCCTTACATTTACCATAAAGATAATTACGTCTGCTTCATCAATAGCGATTTCTGCTTGAGCTCTTATTTGTGTTTGGAAAGGTGCATTTCCGATTTCGATGCCTCCAGTATCAATGATATTAAATTCATGTGTTAACCATTCGCCTGAAGAATAAATACGATCACGCGTAACACCTGGAGTATCTTCAACAATTGATACACGTTCACCTACTACTCTATTAAAAATTGTAGACTTACCCACATTAGGTCTACCTACAATTGCTACAATAGGTTTAGTCATAAGCTAACTTCCTCTCTTTCTAAAATCTCTATAATTTTATCATATGCAATGATGATTTAAAAACAAGTATATATTGTCATACGATAGATAGTGAGTAAAGATAAATAAAAAAGAGCAAGAAAGAATTCTATTTGAATATCTTTTCTTGCTCTCATCATTAAATTAAATAATAAAATATTTAATATTAGAATTTTAAGTTTTTAAATTTATCACCAAAAACGTCACCTAATGTTGGATTGTCTTCATCTGTTTCATTAGATAAATATGATTGAGTTGTAGCTTCGTCACTTTCAATCACATCTTCATTTGGTAATGTAGCTTTAATAGATAAAGAAATACGCTCATTTTCTTCATCAATACCTAAAATTTTAACGCTCACTTGTTGTCCTGGTTCTAACACTTCACTTGGTGTACCAATATGTTTATGAGCAATTTCTGAAATGTGTACAAGTCCTTGAACACCAGGAGCAATTTCCACAAAAGCACCAAAGTTAGCCAAGCGAATTACTTTACCTTCGATAACGTCGTTTTCGTGGAATTTACCTTTAATATTTTCGAATGGAGTTGGTAAAGTATCTTTAATAGATAAAGAAATACGCTCAGAATCTTTTTCAACAGATTTAACTTTAACGTCCACTTCTTGTCCAACGCTTACCACGTCTTCAGGAGATTGAACATGCTCATGTGATAATTCTGATACGTGAACTAATCCATCAACGCCACCAATATCTACAAAAGCACCAAAGTTAGTAAGACGAGCAACTTTCCCTTTGATAACGTCCCCTTCATTAAGTGAATCTAATAACGATGCTTTTTTAACGTCATTTTCAGCTTGTTCAACTGCTTTACGGCTTAAAATGACTCTATTATTTTCAGGATCTAATTCTTCTACTTTAAGACGAATTGTTTGTCCTTCAAATACAGAGAAATCTTCAATGAAATCAGTTGAAATGAGTGACGCAGGAACGAATCCTCTTTGGCCCACATCCACAACTAAGCCACCTTTAACTACTTCAGTAACTTTAGCTTCGATTACTTCGTCATTATCAAGCTTTTCTTGTAAATATTCATATGATTTTTCGGTTTCAAGTTGACGTTTTGATAAAATGTAAGCGCCTGATTCATTTTCTTCGTCAATTTCAATTTTGGTTACATATGCTTCAATTTCATCACCTTCTGAAATAATCTCACTTGGATTTTCAATGTGATGAGTTGAAAGTTGGCTAATTGGAATAATTCCATTATATTTAGCCCCATCAATATGAACTACTACTTGTTTATCTTCAACTTGTTGAACTTTTGCAGTGACTTTGTCACCTTCTTTAATATCATTAATCATTGATTCATTGAATTCTTCAGTCATCATGTTTGCCTCCTTATACACTACATAACTATAACATCTTATAAACACAAGGAATTGTCAAGAAATACCCCTTTAGTTTCATAAGTTTTTAAAAAATATATCATTTTTTAAAATTATTTAATATTGAGCAATAGAAAAAATATATTTATTAATATCAATAAAAATCGAAACTTATGATTGAATATAAGATTAAGAAAATTTATTGTTTATATTTCCATAATTAATTATATATAACTAAAATAGCTATTTAAAATAATTCGCTTATATTTTAGTCATTTGACGAATTAAATTAAATAGCTATGTACAAAAATTACAGATTCTCTACTAATTTTAATATTTCTTCAGTTACTTCTTCTATAGTTTTACTCGTTGTATCCACTGTTATAGCATCTTCCGCTTTTCTTAAAGGTGAAATATCACGATTCATATCGTAATGATCTCTTTCTTCAATTTCTTTTTTTAATTGATTTAAAGTGGAAGAAATGCCACGTAATTCATTCTCTTTTTGTCTTCTTTCAGCTCTTTCATCTACAGAGGCAATCATATATACTTTTAACTCAGCATCTGGAAGAACGACGGTACCAATATCTCTACCGTCCATAACAATTCCTTTTTTTATTGCTAATTCTTTTTGTTTTTGTACGGCGTATGTGCGTACAGGTTCTTTTGATGCAACATATGAAACATGTTGCGTGACATCATTTTCTCTTAGATAGTCTGTCACATCCTCGTTATCTAAAATAATTCGTTGTCCTTTTGATGGATTGTAAGTTAATTCTAAAGAAGTATGATTAATTAAATTTTGAAAATCTTCAGGAGCATCTTGCTTTAAATATTTATACGTTATTGCACGATACATTGCACCAGTATCGACATAAATCATTGATAATTTACTAGCCACTTGTCTTGCAATTGTACTTTTTCCAGCAGCAGCAGGACCATCTAATGCAATATTAATTGGATTCATAACATTTTTCCTTTCTTGTTGTTTTATCTGTATTATTTTATCATAAATATATATTTTAAAAATAGGAGGAGTTTAATGAAAAAAATACTTGTTATTCATACAGGTGGAACAATTAGTATGTCTCAAAATCAACTCAATCAGGTCGTTACAAATGACATCAATCCTATTTCATTACATAAAAACATCATAGGTCAATATGCAAATGTATATGAAATAAGTCCTTTTAATGTCCCATCACCACATATCACACTTTCTCATGTAATAAAGTTAAAAGACATCATTATTAAGGAATTTTCTAAGAATCATTATGATGGATGTGTGATTACACATGGCACAGATACGTTAGAAGAAACAGCTTATTTGCTCGATTTAACAATCGATATAAGTCAACCTATTGTTATAACAGGTGCGATGCGTTCATCAAACGAGATTGGTTCAGATGGGCTATATAATTTTATTTCAGCAATTAGAGTTGCAACTTCATTAGAAGCTTCTGATAAAGGCGTGATGGTCGTATTTAATGACGAAATACATACTGCGAGAAATGTTACTAAAACACATACTTCGAATATCAATACCTTTCAGAGTCCTAATCAAGGCCCTTTAGGTATCTTAACTAAAGATCGTGTTCAATTCTATAATCGTCCATATCGACAAACAGTATTTCCAAGAATAGATGAGAGTTTAAATGTGCCATTAATTAAAGCGTATATGGGGATGACTAAGGATGTTTTAGAATTTTATGCTCAACAAAATGTTCAAGGTATAATTATTGAAGCGTTAGGCCAAGGTAACTTACCCCCAAGTTGTTTAAAAGGTATTGAATCGTGTGTCAAAAAAGATATTCCTATCGTACTTGTGTCTCGCTCATTTAATGGCATTGTAAGTCCAGTATATGATTATGAAGGTGGAGGTTTTCGATTAGCTGAAGAGGGACTTATTTTTTCTAACGGATTAAATGGCCCTAAAGCAAGATTAAAACTTTTAATTGGTTTAAGTAATCATATGAATCACAAGGAATTGAAAGAATACTTTGAAACTTAAAAAAGAGAGAAACAATGATGATGCACTCATTGTTTCTCTCTTTTAATTAAAATAAATGAAATTTAACTTTCTAGTGGAGTTTGTTTTTTTCTTAAAATACTTTGAGCGATAATGCCACCATGGTATTTACCGTTTTCAATGAAAATTGAATTATTATCATTACCAGCTGCTATAACACCAGCAATATAACAGTTTTCCACATTTGTTTCATACGTTTCTTTGTTATAAATTGGAGCTGTTCCAAATTCATTAGTATGAATATCTATACCAATAGATTGTAAAAACTCATAGTCTGGATGATAACCAATCATTGCAAAAACAAAGTCATTTGGTATTGTTACTGTTTCACCATTTTTTTCATAAGTTACTGAATGTTGAGTGATTTCAGTAACATTTGCATCAAATTCCATATCGATTTTTTCATGGTTAACTAAAGATTCAAAATTTGGTAAAATCCAAGGTTTAATTGCTGCTGAATATCGATCTCCACGATATAATACAGTCACATTTGCCCCAGCCTTTTCCAATTCCAAAGCTGCATCTACTGCAGAATTCTTACCTCCAATAACCACAACATCTTGATTGAAGTATGGATGTGCTTCTTTAAAGTAATGTTTAACCTTAGATAAATCCGCACCTTTAACATCTAAAGTATTATGTTGACCGTAATAACCAGTCGCAACTGTTAAAAATTTACATTCATACACGTCTTTAGTTGTTGTAATTGTAAATTTATTTCCAATTTTTTTAACTGTTAATACTTCCTCAAAAGGATGTACATTCAACTGATGAAATTTTACTACTTCTCTATAATAGACAAGTGCTTGGTTACGACGAGGTTTACTTTCCTCTACAATAAATGGCACATCGCCAATACTTAATTTATCGCTAGAAGAGAAAAAAGTTTGATGCGTAGGATAATGATAAATGGCATCTACAATATTACCTTTTTCAATTACTAGTGTTTCTATGCCTTTTTTCTTTTGCTCAATGGCTGCACTTAAACCACATGGGCCTCCACCAATAATAATACTTTCAATTGTTTGCATGTTTAATGGCCTCCTTTAATCACTAACATATTATATCAGTTTACTGATATATTTCTAAATAAAAATATTTACATTATTATTTACTTATCTTCAAATGAACATAAAAAAGATACACCATTTTAGGTGTACCTTTTTTAATACATTCAGATATTATTGTGGAATAACTAATTTTTGACCATTTACAATATTATTACTAGTTAAACCATTAGCTCGTTTTAATTTATTTACATTTTCAACTGTACCTTCACCATAGTATTGAATTGCAATACGATATAAATTATCATTACCAGATACTACGTGAGTTTGTTGGCCAGCACTATTACTTGATTGTGTGTTATTTTGAGTTGATTGAGAATTTGAGTTATTATCTGAACTTGATGAATTATTATATACATTTGATTTATTGTTATCATTTTCAGATGTTGCATTTTCAGTAGAATTTTTATCATTATTATCATTTGATGTACTGTTTTCTGTTGTAGCTACTTCATTTGACTCATCACTATCTTTTTTAGTGCTATTATCTGATTCACTTGATTTATCTTCTTTTGTTGCTGCTGTTTCATTTGATTGGTCTTTTTCATTTGTAGCATTGTCTTTGTCTTTATCTTTGTTCTCAGTTTGTTCTGTTTTATTATCTGCAGTGTTATTATTCTTATCTTTATGGTCATTGTTAAGATACATGCCAATAAAAATAGCTAGAGCAGCTAAAATAAGTAATAAAGCTATGAGTGGAAGTAAAATTCCCATTAAACCACGTTTTTTCTTACCGTTATGTGCTTGGAAACCATCATTATCTTCGTATTCACGATGTTTATCATCATCATGATGATTTAGATTGTTATGTTCATTATGATGTTTATGTTTAGAAGCAGCAGCACCAGCAGCACCTGCTCCAGCTGCGCCAGCACCGACTGCAGCAGCTTTTTTGCCTTTATTTCCTTTTTTTCTGTGATGTTTATTATCTAGTTCATTATTATCTTCGTTGTCATGTTGAACACTTCTATTTTCATTATCTCTATAATTTTCCTCATCATGACGATTATTTTTACGTTTTTTATTACGTGATGCTTTTGCTCCAACAGCTCCAGTAGCAGCAGCTCCTCCAGCAATGGTTGCATCTTTTCCGATTTTGGAATGATGATCTTCATGTCTATCATTATCTTGATCAAAATCACGATGACGACGATGATCACTATTCATTCTATCATCACTATTATCATCATTTTCATAACTATCGTCCTCAAAACGATGATTAGAATTATTACGACGATCATCATCATTATGACGATCATTTAAATTAGAATGACGGTTGCGTTCATCATAATGCTCATCTATATTGGAACGTTGATTATTCTCATCATTCTCGTGATTATGATGAGAGTTACTTTCGTTATGTACTTTGTCAAATGTTTCCTCATCATAACGGTCATCTAATGAACCTTCTTCATAATCATTAACCTGATCGTTAAATTTTTTGTTACGACTAGAAGATTGGTTTCTTCTTCTTTGTCGTCTTTGTGCATTTCTTGGTGGAAACTGTTGATCAGTTTCATTGTTAAAATTGTCTATTTCATCGTTAGTTTCATTATTTACACGATCGAATTGATCGTTTGAATCTATCGATTGTCGATTTTTTTCAAAATCATCCTTAAAATTATCTCTAGACATAGTCAACATCCTTTCTTTTTCTTATTTTAATTGTCACATTATTTATACCCAAGTAATGCATAAATATGTATCATTTTTTAAATTTCTTATAAATCATTTTGTAATTTAATTATATCCTGTATAAAATATTTTAGTAAAGTAAAGTCACTAAACTCTAAATAAGTTTTTAATTTTTTCATTGAAAGTAAATTGTCTTTTAACTTTTTTTCTGTTGTAACACTCAATTTTACTTAAATCTGAATCATTGTCACAACATTCATTAGATTGATTAGGAGATTCTCCAAAAAATTCCAGTAAAAATTTTCTTCTACATTGATCTATACGAGTATAACCTATGATTCTTTGATAACCAGCTTGTTTACGTATATATGAGGTTTTAAAAATGTGTTTCAATTCTTTAAATGTATAATTTTGGTGTAATACTGTTAAAATTTCTTCTTTATTAGGTGGAAGGAATGCGCCTAACTCAAAAGTTTCGACATCTTCTGATACGATAGCATCATTAAAGAGTAACGTCTCTAGAATATAAGCATCGTCTGGTTGATATAGACTAATCGCTTGACTTTGTTTTCCATCTCTCCCAGCTCGTCCAATTTCTTGTAAATAATTTGAAGGACTAGATGATAAATGAAAATGAATAACAGTCCGAATGTCTTTTTTATTAACCCCCATTCCAAAAGCACTAGTAGCTACAATAACTGGAATAAAATTATTAATAAATTGATTTTGAACAGTTTGACGTTCTTGATAAGTTAAATCCCCATGATAAATACCAGTTAAATATCCATGTTGATAAATGAGTTTTGCGAGTTGTAAGCATATTTTCTTAGATGATACATAAATAATTGTGGGACCTGAAGATTCAATAAATTTCAATAACCATTCTATTTTTTCGTCGTCATCCTTGAAATTAAAATGTGATAACGAAATATTTTTACGATTCATAGTAGTTTGTATAGTGTTTAATTTAACTTTTAAAATATGTTCTAAATCACTTGTTAAATGTGGCGGTGCAGTAGCAGTTAATGCTAAAATAGTCGCTAATTTAAAATGATGAGTGATTTGACCAATAAGTGCGTAATGCGGTCTAAAATCATATCCCCATTCTGATAAGCAATGTGCTTCATCTAATACTACTAAACCAAATGGAATGTTTTTAATTAAATTGAAATGATGAGATTGAAGAATAAATTCAGGACTTAGAAATATAAAACGACTTTGATTTAATACATTGATATTTTCTTTTTTTTCTTGTTCATCCATACCTGAATGAATACACACAACCCTTCGTTCACCTTGAGATTTAAGTTGCATCACTTGGTCATCCATTAAAGAAATTAGCGGTGAAATAATAAGAGTAGGTTTTTGTTGCATATAAGTTGGAAATTGATAACACAGACTTTTCCCACTACCTGTTGGCAAAACACCAAGTGTATGATTGCCTTGTAATACACTTTCTATGACCTCTTTCTGACCTGGGTGAAAACTTTCATGTCCAAACCATTGTTTAAGATTGTTCTCTAACATTCATTTCACCTCTTTCTATCCCAACAATCATGAGTTTAATTTCAAAGTATGATAAATGATCAAACTCTTGTTTATATCGTTTTAATCTTTCTCCTTTATGCTCTGTATAGTATTGAGTAAATTGAAAAATATCTTTTTTTCCCACATAATTTTCGTAATTTTTCTCATAACCTTTAATAAATAATTCTAAAATATGATCTTCTATTGTATTAAGTTTAACATTCTGTGCAATTGCGATTTCATTTAAACTCAAACCTTGATGAAGATATTGTTGAGTAATAGATGTTTTATTTAATAATGATGAAAGAATAATACATTCAGACAATATAGGATAACGTTGTTTATTTTCAATTTCACTTCCTAAGGTGACTAAATTATTCAATTCTAATGTATATAATTTTGAAATAGAAATATTCTCAATCAAACTTACCTGTTGTCTTGTATACATAGGCTCATCATAACCATGCAAATAATAATGAAGGTAACACTTATTATTATTATTTAAACTGATTGCTTGAAATAAATCAGTCACTTCATTTTCAAAGTCTTTTATTAAATCATTTTCAATAATAGTTCCATAAACCTTTTTAACTTTATTTTGAATAATAACCTGTTGGTTCATTGGTACGAATTTAAGTTGATGATGGAGATATTGAGATATCGTCTGAATTAATAATTGAATACATTTAAAAGTATTATTAAGACTATCATAAGTGAATCGAGGATGCACCTTGATATTTAATTCTTTTATATCATTTTTATTTAAAAGTCGTTCAAATGTCTGATATTTTAATTTAGGTAAACTATGATATAATGATAAAAGTTGTTGAGAGCTCGCATCAAAAAACGTTTGATGTGACTTTTTTCCACTTAAAATATTATATATACTTTTATTAGTTTTATAATTGAATGAGTGATGTTTAACATAACTAATCATTTCTTGCATGAGTGAACTCCTCTTTTATAGAACTTTTATATCTAGAATATAATAAAATTATTTATTATGACTAGTGTAGCATTTTTATCAAAGGAGGCGAATAAAATGGCAAAGTACACAATCGTTGATATGGATACATGTATTGCTTGTGGTGCTTGTGGCGCTGCTGCACCAGATATTTACGATTATGATGACGAAGGTATTGCTTTCGTAATCCTTGACGATAATCAAGGTACTGCAGAAGTACCAGAAGAATTATATGAAGATATGGAAGATGCTCTTGAAGGCTGTCCAACTGATTCAATTAAAATTGAAGAAGAGCCTTTTGATGGAGATGCCTTAAAATTTGAATAAATCCGTAAATAAAATTGCATTACCATAATTATAATATAAAACCTCCGATGATTCCTACTAAGAAGTCATCGGAGGTTTTGATTTTATTTCAATACTTTTTTTAAACGGCGATATAGCAAGATAAAAATAATCGATATTACACATCCTTTAATAATATTAAAAGGAATAATACCAGATAAAATAATTACTTTTAAATTAGTAAATACATCACCAAGATTAAAAATCATGCCATATAAAGGTAGTAAGACAAAATAATTTAAAATACTTAAAACGATAGTCATTGCAATAGTGCCGGCAACTAATCCTATAATTAGTGAACGACGAGATGAATATTGTTTACGATGACTAACAAAATAAGCTGTTAGTAAAAAACTAGCTCCTGCTAAAAAATTTGCCACAGGCCCAACAGGATCGCCAATATTAAATAAGAAATTTAATATATTTTTAATTAATGCTACAAGAAGACCAGATAAAGGACCAAAAATAAAAGTAGCTAATAAAGTCGGTACATCACTAAAATCTAATGTTAAGTATGGAGGCAAAAATGGTAATGGAAATTTCAAAAATGTTAATATGAATGCAATTGCACTCAACATACTTATGGTAATTAAACGTTTATTTTGTTGCATATTCAGTTTTCTCCTTCCATTCATCTTACTAAGAATTGGAGGATACTTTTACACAACAAAAAACCTCCACCTTCTCCCATCCAGACTATACTGTCGGCTTCAGATTTACACTGAATCAGCCACTTCCATTGAAGCGGGTCGCAGGCTCAAATTACTGCCGGTTGGGAATTACACCCTACCCCGAAGATGAATTATTGAATTTATCATTTAAAATTTATATTACATGAATAACTCCTTCATTGCAATATCTCTGTTTATTTATAAAAATGAGAGATATGGTTCATCAACTTCGTCGACTGATTTTAAATTAATATGAAATGAAATATGATATTAAAAAAACTATAGATATAAAAACGCTCTTCAAAGTTTTATCTTTAACTTTGAAGAGCGTAATCTCAAATAATTTGGATATTTAATCTTATTTTGTCGAAAGTTAATTATTTAGAATCTATAGAAGGTTTAGGTAATTTAATAATAAAGGTTGTGCCTTTATTCACTGTACTTTCTACAGAAATAATTCCGCCATGCTCTTGAATAATCATCTTACTAATAAATAATCCTAAACCAGTTCCTTGTTTACCTCTAGTTCTAGAAGCTTCTACTTTATAAAAACGATCAAATACATGATCAAGATGTTCGGGAGCAATGCCGCTACCTGTGTCTTTTATATTTAAAATTTGGTACTGACTATCTTTATTAGCAGTAATCGTAATTGAATCTCCAGGATGTGTATAGCGTGTTGCATTATCAATTAAGTTTGTGAGTACTTGATCAATTCGATCAGCATCGTAATTCCATAAATCATCTTCATTAATATTTGGTAACAAGTCTATGTTTAGTTCTAAATCTTGTGCTTGTTGACGATATTTAAGTTGTATTTTACGTAATAATGGCATTATAGGCTGTATTTCTTTATTAATGGCTAATCCTTCCGCATCCATTCTTGCAACATTTAAAAGCTCGTTGACAAGGCGATTAAGTCGTTTTGTTTCATCTAATACAATTGATAGTGATTCTTTGATTTCGTTAGGTTCTGTTACAATGCCATCGACTATCGATTCAGTATAACCCTGTAATAACGAAATCGGTGTACGGAGTTCATGGGATACGTTTGCGATAAAATCTTTTTTCATTTGATCAAGATTATGTTCATTTGTCATATCTCTTATGATGGTTACAATCCCGCTACGACCATCTTGTTGAATACGATCAATATAGCTCATTATAAACACATAATACTTAGAGTTTATTGTATATTCATTAAACTCTGTACCTTTTGAATGAAATGTGGCATTAATTTGATTTTTAATTTCTGAATAAATAGATTTATCAATTGTCGGTAGTATTTGGTCTGCCATTTTGTTAGATAAAATAATTTCACTTTTATCATTTAAACCCACTACACCTTCAATCATAGAATTAAATAAACGATCACGAATATTTTTTTGAGTAGATAAAGCTTCAATGTGTTCTTGAATTTTATAACTCATATTATTAAACGTATAAGAAAGTTCACCAATTTCATCTTTCGTATTTACTGTTGTTTTTTGAGAGTAATCTCCATTCGATACATTGATTGCCTGTGTACTTAATTTTCTAAGTGGCTTAGTGATACGATTAGATAAAAAGAACGCAAAAATCGTTGAAACAATTAAAAATACAATGGCAGTAATTAAAATAATAATGGTAATTGCATTATTAGTATCTTCAATTGTTTTTAAATCTTGATATATAAATACGCCACTAAACTTAGCATGTTTACGATCTTGAGATTGCATCGGATATCCTAAAAGAATATAAGAATGGGATGCTCCTTTTTCACTTATTGTGACGTTTTGTGTGGCAGATTTCCCTGTATCAAATACTTTATTAAAGTTGTCATTGTTTTGTATTTCTTTTAACATTCTTTTTTTAATCAGATTATATGATTTTTCTGCTGACATATTTTTATTAGACATAATAATAACGCCACCTGTACCATCAATCAATTCCTGACTATGTTGTATGGCAAGTGACTTGTTATCAGCTTTTTCAACAAGATGACTAATCCTTGAAGCATCTTCTCTTATAGCATTTTCTGTTTGTTGGGTGTAATAATATTGAATAAATGTAATTAATGCTGCACTTAATAAAATTAAAACTGTCGTTACTATAAATATTATAGTTAACCACAGTTTTATAACAACACTATTTAGTCGATTCATCATTTGTATTGACCTCAAATTTGTAACCGACACCCCAAACGGTCTGAATCATATGTGCTGCTTCTTCAGAAACTCGATTTAATTTTTCTCTTAATCGTTTAACATGTGTGTCTACAGTTCTTAGATCACCATAAAATTCATAATGCCAAACTTCTTTTAATAGTTGTTCACGATCAAATACTTTATTAGGTGTTTTTGCTAAGTATATTAATAGCTCATATTCTTTTGGAGTTAAATTCACTTGTTGTTGATCCGCTAATACACGATGTGCATCATTATCGATAATAAGATGATTAAACTCAATGACATCTCTTGCATGTGGTTCGCTTTGTTCTGGTTTAGATGTTTGAGTTCTACGTAGTAATGCTTTCACTCTTAATACGACTTCTCGGGGAGAGAAAGGCTTCACTATATAATCATCTGCACCTGATTCGAATCCTTCCACACGATTAGTTTCTTCGCCTTTAGCTGTAAGCATAATAATAGGCGTATCTTTATGCTCACGTAATTTTGATGACATTTCAATACCATCCATTTCAGGCAACATTAAATCTAAAAGAATGCACGCATAGTCATTTTCCATAGCAAGTTCATATGCTTCTCTACCATCACTTGCTTCATGGATAGTAAACGATTCTCTTTCTAAGTAAAGCTTTAATAATCTTCTGATTCTATCTTCATCGTCTACAATTAATATTTCATTCATCATTACAATATACCTCCTACACATGCTCTATACCATTTTAATTATAGCATATTCACTATATTAAAGCTTTCGATTCAATTGACTTTGTGAAAAAAATAGCAAAATATCTTTTTTGATGTAGGACCTATGATTTATAATTACAGTGAATAAATAAAAAAAGATACACATTGTAATTGAGAAAATACTTTGTATTGTTAAGTTATTTCGAATTAATTACCATTTTCAGCCATATGTCTTAATATTTTCACCTCATGAGGTGTTAATACTCTACCTTCACCTGCATTTAAACCTTTTAAATTAAGATTTCCAAATTCGATTCGTATCAATTTATCGACTGTGTGATTAAAATGTTCGAACATACGTCTAACTTGTCTATTTCTACCTTCGCTAATAGTTATTTCAACCAGTGTCGTATTTTTTTCTTTATTTTGATTTTTTATTTTAACTTGAGCAGGTTGTGTAAAACCATCTTCTAATTCAATTCCTTGTTCTAATGCTTTAACTTCTTCTCTCATTAAATACCCTTTTAATTTTGCAACATATTTTTTCTGAATATGATATCTAGGATGAGTCATCAGGTTAGTAAATTCACCATCATTTGTAAGTAATAATAACCCTGAAGTATCATAGTCTAATCGTCCAACTGGATAAATTCTTGCTTCTAAATCTTTAAAATAATCTGTTACAACCGTTCTACCTCTATCATCTGAAACACTAGTAATCACTTGCGTTGGTTTATAGAACAGAATATAAATTTTATCTTCTTGCTCAATTTTAATTCCTTCAACTTCAACAGTGTCTGAAGATTTAACTTTCGTTCCAAGTTCTGTAACTACTTGACCATTGACTTTTACTTTACCTTCAGTGATTAAAGTTTCTGCCTTTCTTCGAGATGTATATCCACTGTTAGCAATTCGTTTTTGAAGTCTTTCTAAATCTTTATTCATTTTATTTCTCCTTTTGCTCTGTAAGTGTACTAAAGAAATTTTCGATCTCTTCGTTATCTTCTTCAGTAGATGGTAGTTCTTCTATTGATTTCATTCCAAAAACATTTAAAAATAAATCAGTAGTCATGAGTAAATGACTACGCGAATTCTCCATGTCTTTTGCTTCAATAAGTCCTCTAGCAATTAATGTTCTCACTGCACCATCAGAATTGATACCTCTTGTTACTTCGATATCACTTCTAGTTAATGGTTGATTATAAGCAATAATCGATAGTGTCTCCATAGCAGCTTGAGATAATTTCATGTTTGCTTTTTGATTCACTAATACTTCGATAAAAGGTGCACTCTCTTTTTTGGAGGTTAACATATAAATGGAACCATATCTTTGTATTTCAAGACCTTTTGAATGATACGTCGAAATTAATTGATCAAGTTCATCTAAATCCATTTTTAAAATATCTGCAAGCTGACCTGCTTCGAGTCCTTCATCGCCTACAGTAAATAATAATGACTCTATAATGCCAATGTTATCCAATAGAATAGTTCACTCCTCTAATGATATTGATGTCTTCAAAGTTATTTGACTGTTCTATATTAATAAGACCTGCTTTAGACATTTCTAATATTGCTAAGAAATGTGTAACGACTTTACTCACAGATTCATTAAAGTTAAATAAACTAAAGAAGTTAAATGATGTTTGTTTCTCTAAATGTTTAGCAACCACTTCAGTAGCTTGTTGAATTGTAAAAGTATCTTTTGAAATTTCAACTGCTTTTGGCGTATTTAATGCTACTCTATTTTTTACTCTTTGGTATGCAACAATCAGTTGAGTCAAATCAATCGTTTGATTTTTGTCCCAATGCGTTTCTTTTTCTAAGTGAGATAAATCAGCTGGTGATTTAGTATAATATAATTCTCGTTCTTTCTTTAATTCTGTTAATAGTAAAGAATATTCTTTATAATTTTGATATTCGATTAAACGACCTACAAGTTCCTCACGAGGATCTTCTTCTAAGTCATTTTCAGTTTCTTGTTGTGGCAATAATAATCTACTTTTTATCATTAATAACTCTGAAGCCATCACTAAATATTCACTTGCAATATTAATTTCAACTTCTTTCATTGCATGAACATATTGCATATATTGTTCAGTTAAAGCTTTCATTGGTATATCATAAATATCTATTTCATATTTATGAATTAAATGAAGAAGTAAATCTAATGGGCCATTAAAAGCATCTAATTTAACTTCGTACATAAATTAACTTCCTTGTATTATAAAATCTAAATTGTGCATAATTCACTTAAATATTATAGCATGAATATATATTAGAATTAAATTAAGGATGAGTATTCATGAATAAAGCATTAAGTCACTTCTACTATCAATTTCATACACACCAACATTATTTTTTATGTCATGATATTTTAGAAGAATTATGGAAGTCAAAACCTAATTTTTCTAAGAAAGATGCTGTAGTTAGTTTAATACTATTTTCAACTGCAATGTATCACTATAGACGATGTAATAAGTTAGGTGCATTAAAAAGCTTTAAAAAAGCGTTATATACATTTAAGCATGCAAAAGATAAAGAGACACTTGGTTTAAAGGTCAATGAATTTACTTTATTGATTCAAAATCAAATAGAAAAAGTGAAACATGATCAGACATTTCAACCAATACAGTTGCCAATTAAATCTGCGGTAGAAAGGAAAATTATCAATTTATATCCTAATTATGAATATAAGACACAAATTAACAATGATGACATGATTGTTCATTGTCATCGTCTAAGAGATAGAAGCGATATCATTGCAGCTAGAAAAAAAGCACTTAAAAATAAAAGAAAGAAAAGTTAAATCATTCACTTTTCTTTCTTTTATTTTAAGCTCTAGGATGGAATTGATTATACATTTGTCGTATTTGAGATTTAGACACATGTGTATAAAGTTGCGTTGTTGAAATATCTGAATGACCAAGCATTTCTTGAACTGCTCTTAAATCTGCCCCATTTTCTAAAAGATGTGTAGCAAATGAATGTCTCAACGTATGAGGAGTTAAAGTTTTATTAATATTGGCCTTTGAACCATATTGTTTAATCATCTTCCATATCCCTTGTCTAGTTAAAGGTCTACCGTGCATATTTAAAAACAATACATTCGTAATAGTCTTTTTCAAAAGTTGAGGACGTATCTTTTCTAAATACGTATCTAGAAATTCAATCACAGTGTCTCCTAATGGTATAATTCGTTCTTTATTACCTTTACCAAATACTCTAACAAATCCCATAATAAGATTTATATCCTCAATATTAATTTGTATCAGTTCAGAAACACGCATGCCAGTCGCATATAATAATTCTAATATTGTACGATCACGATACCCATTTTTCTTATTTAAGTCCGGTGTTTCCAAAAGTTGAATGACTTCCTCAACTTCTAAAACATCGGGTAACTTCTTCTCATATTTCGGAGTCTCAATTAAGACAGTTGGATCTTTAGCGGCATATTTTTCTCTAAGTGCAAATTGATGAAAATTGCGAATTGTAGAGATAAAACGCGCCATTGATTTAGCAGAAGCACCTTGGTCTATTAAATATCCTAAGCATTCTTGTATAACTTGGCGATCAATAAAATCGATATGAGCAATTTTATGTTCTTTCATGTATTCTTCATATTTAGCTAAATCACGTCGATATGCGCCGATAGTATTTTCACTCAATCCCTTTTCAATTTGAATAAATTTTAAGAATTCTTCAATAATCGTCTTCATATTACACCTCTGTTTATATAAAAAAGGTATGAAATAGAATTCAAAGTTGATTCTTAATTTCACACCTTCTATCGATTAATTATTACATATTACTTTTTTATCTTGAAAAGTTCTTCAAGCATTTGTATATAGAGTTGATACAACACTTTATTAGGTTTAACTTATTATTTACCTTTAGCTTGGCATTCTGAACATATACCGTGAAATGTTAAGCGATGATCCAAAATTTTAAATTGATATTCTGATTCAACACGTTCTTCTACTTTTGGTAGTAAGTCTTCATGAATTTCATCTACCTTACCACATTCCATACAAACTAAGTGATGATGAAAATGTTTAGCACCTTCTTTTCTCAAATCAAATCGCGCTACGCCATCACCAAAATTAATTTTATCTACTACTTTTAATTCAGCAAGTAGTTCTAAAGTTCGATAAACAGTAGCTAAACCTATTTCAGGTGCTTTATCTTTTACTTTTAAATATACATCTTCAGCACTGAGATGATCTTTTTCATTCTCAATTAACACACGAACTGTTGCTTCGCGTTGAGGTGTTAATTTATAAGAAGATTGCTGTAATTGTTGTTTTACTCTATTTAGACGTTCTTCCACGGGAGCATCACTCCTCAATTAATTATAATCATTTTAAACTAAATTATTTCAATTAATAAATTACCAATAAATTTAGTAAAAATCAAGTAGTTATCACATCTTATTTAGAATGATTATAATTTAATAATACATATTGTAAAGCAATTATTGTTTTCGCATCTTCAATTTCATGATTTTCTAAAAGTGCATGGATATCGTCTAAGTGTATTTTATGCAATTCTACAAATTCGTCATCATCCAGATTTAATTCTCCTACACTTAAATGATCAGTAAAATAAATGGTTAGTTTCTCATTTGAAAATCCTGGAGAACCATACATATGAGTGATGAACGTTAGATGATTAGCTTTGTAGCCAGTTTCTTCTTCTAATTCGCGTTTCGCTGCTTCTTCTCTTTCTTCATCTTCTTCTAGTTTACCTGCTGGAATTTCTAACAAGGGTTTTTCAATAGGTTTACGATATTGTTTAACCAATAATACTTCTTTTTCTGGAGTAATAGCGCAAATTGCCACAGCACCATTATGCTTGATAATTTCTCTCTTGGAAGTTTTTCCGTCTGGTAATTCCACATCGTGTATTTCTAGATCGATAATTTTACCATTATAAATGACTGTTCTATCAAAAGTTTTTTCATTAAAGTCCATTATATCCACGTCCCTTTTCATTAAGTTAATAAATTGATAAGATAAATGCGTTAACTAAAGTGTATCGGAAGGAGATTGTTCATGCAAAAAAATATATTAAAAAGTGGCATTGAAATTTCGGAACTAGGTTTAGGCTGTATGAGTTTAGGCACAGAATATCATCATGCAGAAGAAATTATTGAGTGTGCAATTGAAAATGGTATCACATATTTTGATACCGCAGATATTTATGATAGAGGGGTCAATGAAGACATTGTTGGAAAGTCTTTAAAGAAATATCAAAATAGAGATGATATTGTTATAGGAACAAAAGTAGGAAATAGACCACTTAATGATGGTAGTACTACTTGGGATCCTTCAAAAAAATATATTAAAGAAAGTGTTAAAAGTTCTTTAAAACGATTAGGCTTAGAACAGTTAGATCTTTATCAACTTCACGGAGGTACAATTGATGATCCCCTAGATGAGACGATTAGTGCATTCGATGAACTGAAAAAAGAAGGTGTAATCAAAGCTTATGGAATCTCTTCTATTAGACCTAACGTGATTGAGTATTATTTAAAACACAGTCAAATAGAAACGATTATGTCTCAATTTAATCTTATTGATAATCGTCCAGAACGTCTTTTAAATCATATTCATTCTCATGGCGTAAAAGTTTTAGCACGTGGTCCCGTGTTTAAAGGGTTACTTACTTCAAATAGTGTTAATGTACTTGATCAGAAATTCTCTGATGGTATTTTTGACTATAATTATCATGATTTAGGAGAAACGATTGCTTCTGTTAAGGAAGTTGAAAGTAATTTAAGTGCTTTATCATTCGAATATTTAAAATCCCATGATGCATTAGGTTCTATTATTGTTGGTGCAAGTTCTGTTTCACAATTAAAAGATAATATTGCTAATTTTAATAAAACAGTAAGTTTGGATCAAATTAAATCTGCACGTCACCGTGTGAAAGATTTGGAATATACTCAGCATCTTGAGTAAGGAATCATTATTATAAATTCTTATAAACAATCGTTGATGTAAAGTACAAGTGATGAAGTATCTATGATGAATGCTTCATCACTTTTTTAGGTTAAATTATATTTTATTTTTAAACAATGAAGTAAAATATTTTTCAATTTTTCTAGGAGCTAATTGGTAAAGTTTTAATAGTGGATTCATCCATAGCGGCTTGTTAATTTCTACTTTACGGGTGATGATACCTTTAACGATGTCTTCTGCGAGTATTTTGGGATCTATCATTAGTGATGCATATTTATTAGCATACTTCAATGATGGATCTGCTTTTTTATGAAATGGTGTATTAATGGGACCTGGATTAACAGTCATTACATGAAAGTCTTGTTCCTCAATTCTTAGAGCATTTAATACGCCATTTAAAGCAGCTTTAGATGAGCCATAAAATGCAGCATTCGCTTGCGTTACAAATGCTGCCTGACTTGAAATAGCCACTATAGAAGCGTTCATTGTTAAATAGGGTTTAACAGTTTTAAATAATGTAATAAAACCAAGCACATTTACATCATAAGTTTCCATGATTTCTTCTAACGAATGAGATTGTATTGATTTAAAAAAGCCTAAACCTGCACTATAAATGATTCCGTCAATCGGATAACAAAGAGATTTAGAAATATTATCTATTTGTGAAATATCTTGTAAATTACATTTAATCATTGAAACACGATGTTTGTACGGATTAAAATTAATATTTTCGAATTTCTCCGTACTACGAACAATGAGGGTAATATATGCGCCTTTTTTTAATAATTCTTTCGTTATTTCTAAACCTAAGCCACTAGTTCCTCCAGTTACGATGAAATGTTTACCTACAATCACGGATGACTCTCTCCTATCTAACAAGTATAGTTAATTTTTGATAATAATTATATTGAATATGTTACTATAGTTTTATCAATTAAGGGTAAGGATGGTGCTGTTTTATGAAGTTAGTATTTTATGGCGCTGGTAACATGGCACAAGCCATTTTTAAAGGAATTATTGATTCTAAAATATTAAATCATAACGATATTTATTTAACAAATAAATCAAATGAAAATACTTTAAAATCATTTGCGAAAGAATTAGGAGTAAAATATAGTTACGATGATGCATTTTTATTAAAAGATGCAGATTATGTTTTTCTAGGTACTAAGCCTCATGATTTTGAAACGGTCGCATCACGTATTAAATCACATATACAATCAGACCATCGTTTTATATCTATTATGGCTGGTTTATCGATAAATTATATCCGAGAAAAGTTAGAAACGAATAATCCCGTTGCTAGAATTATGCCCAATACAAATGCACAGGTAGGTCATTCAGTAACAGGTATTAGTTTTTCTGGTAATTTCGATCCTCATTCTAAAGATGAAGTAACAGAATTAATTAGTGCTTTTGGCTCAGTTATTGAAGTTGACGAAGAATATTTACATCAAGTGACGGCTATTACAGGAAGCGGACCAGCTTTTTTATATCATTTATTTGAACAATATGTTAAAGCAGGAACATCATTAGGTCTTGAAAAAAAACAAGTTGAAGAATCCATTAAGAATCTCATTATTGGAACAAGTAAGATGATTGAACGATCGGATTTAAGTATGGAACAACTTAGAAAAAATATTACCTCTAAAGGTGGCACAACACAAGCTGGATTAAATGAACTTGATCGACATGATATTGAGAGTATTTTTAAAGCCTGTCTAGATGCTGCAGTTCATAGAAGTATCGCCCTTTCTAAAAGTGAAGATGAGTAATAAATATTAAAAATAACTATAACGAAAATTAAGTCATACATATCGTTATAGCTATTTTTTAGTTTTTACGTAGCATTTAAAACGCTATTATTATTTAAAATTTGAATGTATCAAAGTCTTTAACAAACTCAAAATTTGGTGTATCTTTCATTTCTTTTAATGCACGGTTTATCTCTTCTATATCTTCTAAATTATATCGATTACTTAGATGGGTAATAAAACTTTTCTTCACATTAGACTGATGAATTAATCTAAATACATCGTCAATGTGACTATGATGATAGTTATTTGCTAAAATTTTGTCACCGTCAATATATGTTGCTTCATGAATCATAATATCCGCATTTTCTGCAAGTATATATTCGTTATCACATGGTTTCGTATCTCCAAAAATAGTAACAATAGGCCCTGGTTTGGCTGGACCTTTAAAGTCTTTAGAAAGATAAATTTGATTATTATATTCAAAAGTATCAAACATTTTTACTTCTTGATATTTAGGACCCGGTTCTAGTCCAATAGCCTTTAATGCAGTTACATCAATTGTACCTGGTGTTGTAGGAGCTTCAATTCGATAACCATATGAAGGTATACCATGATTTAATAACCTTGATGAAACTGTAAAGCCATTATGATGATATGTAAAATTATTATCAATTTCAATATATGTAATAGGATAGTTTAAATGAGATTCAGATAATTTCAAAGCGGTTTCAATAAATTGTTGCAAACCTGTTGGCCCTATTAACGTCAATGGCTTATCTTCTCCACCTTGGAATGAACGACTTGTTAATAATCCAGGTAATCCAAAAATGTGGTCGCCATGCATATGCGTGATAAAAATATGATCAACTTTGCCTAATTTTATCGAGTGATGCAAAATTTGATGTTGAGTCCCCTCTCCTACATCGAATAACCATATTGAATTTGAATAAGGTTCTAGGTTTAAAGCAATCGCTTGAGTATTACGATCTTTAGTAGGTAAACCCGCACTCGTTCCAAAAAATGTAACTTCCATGCATTTGCCTCCTCTTTCTTCAATATATTTTATCATACGTCTATAAGTTTGTTATCATATGAAATAAAATAAATGAATTTATCAGAATTTAGGGTATAATGTAACTTATAAAAAATAAATTGTATGTTATTTAGTTTAATGTTGTAAATATTATCAACAATTTTAGGCAAAAACATATCAAGAAAAACAGTTTTAATTTATAATGAATTAATCATAGCAATTAAAGAATTGAGGTTTTGAATTTGAACACACACACTAAACATATCCCTTGTTTAATTACTATATTTGGCGCAACTGGAGATTTGAGTCATAGAAAATTATTCCCTTCTTTATTTCACTTATATCAACAAGATAATTTAGATGAACATATTGCCATTATTGGCGTTGGTCGAAGAGATTATACTAACGACTTTTTCCGTGAACAAGTTAAACAATCTATTCAAACGCACGTCAAAGATACTGATCGACTCGACGAATTCATAGAACATGTTTTTTATTTTAAAAACGATGTCAATGAAGAAGAAAGTTATCATGAATTATTAGCATTCTCTAATGAACTTGATGATACATTTAAATTAGAAGGTAATCGCCTATTCTATTTAGCAATGGCACCTCAATTCTTTGGACCAATTTCTGATTATTTAAAAGCTTCTGGCTTAACTGAAACTAAAGGATTTAAACGCCTTGTAATTGAAAAACCATTTGGTAGTGATTTTAAATCTGCTGAAAAATTAAATAATCAATTACGACAATCATTTAAAGAAGAAGAAATATACAGAATTGATCACTATCTTGGTAAAGATATGGTGCAAAATATCGAAGTTCTACGATTCGCTAATGCGATGTTTGAACCTCTTTGGAATAATAAGTATATCTCTAATATACAAATCACTTCTTCAGAAATACTAGGTGTTGAAGATCGTGGAGGTTATTATGAATCGAGCGGTGCATTAAAAGATATGGTACAAAACCATATGTTACAAATGGTTGCATTACTAGCAATGGAAGCACCTATTAGTCTTAAAAGTGAAGATATTCGAGCTGAAAAGGTGAAAGTATTAAAATCTTTAAGACAATTAAAACCTGAAGAAGTCAATCAAAACTTTGTGCGTGGACAATATGGAGAAGGAACTATTAATGACCAACATGTTATCGCTTATAGAGATGAAGATCGTGTTGCATCTGATTCCAATACACCAACCTTTGTTTCTGGAAGATTAACTATCGATAACTTCCGTTGGGCTGGTGTACCATTCTACATTCGTACTGGTAAGCGTATGAAGTCTAAATGTATACAAGTTGTTGTAGAATTTAAAGAAGTTCCTATGAATTTATATTATCAAACGGATCGATTACTAGATTCTAATTTATTAGTTATTAATATTCAACCTAATGAAGGTATTTCATTACACTTAAATGCTAAGAAAAGTATTCAAGGTATCGAAACAAAGCCTGTTCAACTGTCTTATGCTATGAGTGCACAAGATAAAATGAACACAGTAGATGCATATGAAAACTTGTTATTCGATTGTCTTAAAGGTGATGCAACGAACTTTACACATTGGGAAGAACTTAAATCTACATGGAAATTTGTAGACGCTATTCAAGAACATTGGACCATGATTGATCCAAACTTCCCTAATTATAAATCAGGAACAAATGGCCCTATCGAAAGTGATTTATTATTAAGCAGAGACGGAAATCATTGGTGGGACGATATTCAATAAACAGATATACTAGACGTTTCATGTGATAAATGTATAAAGGATAAGACACATTATATTATTTTCACTCATTGAAAATAAGGTCTTGTCCTTTTTAAATTGAATATTGAAAGAGTCATTTAAAAATTTAATTTAATTTTATATTATTGATGTATATTTTTATAAAATAATGTAAAATATTAGTATTGATTGTAAATTTATTGGAGTGAAAGTTTTGGACGTTATCAAGCAGATACAACAGGCAATTGTATATATAGAAGATCATTTATTAGAGCCTTTTAATTTGCAAGATTTAAGTGATTACGTTGGTCTCTCTCCTTACCATCTTGATCAATCGTTTAAAATGATTGTTGGACAACCTCCTGAAAGTTATGCTCACTCTCGAAAAATGACTGAAGCTGCTAAAGAAATGATACAAAGTTCTTCGAGATTAGTTGATGTAGCAAAACGCTATAATTATTTAAGTTCAAATGACTTTGCAAATGATTTTAGTGATTTTCATGGAATATCTCCTATTCAAGCTTCTACTAAAAAAGAAGAACTAAAAATGAATGAACGCTTGTATATTAAATTAACAACTACAGAAAGAGCACCATACCCTTACAGACTAGAAACGACTAAAGACACACCTTTAGTTGGATATGTAAAATATATTGAGGCTAATCAACTATCTAACCCTTACAAAGTTCCTGACTTTTTAGAAGATTTATATTTAGATGGTAAAATAAAAGAATTAAAACGATATAATAATATAAGTCCATATGAGTTATTTGTTATTACATGTCCTTTAGATGAAGGTGTAGAATTATTTGTGGGCGTACCTAGTGAACGTTATCCAGCTCACTTAGAAAGCCGATTGTTACCAGGGCGACACTATGCAAAATTTAATTTGCAAGGTCAAGTGGATTATACTGTTAATGAAGCTTGGTATTATATTGAATCCAGCTTACAACTTACTCTACCCTATGAAAAAAATAGCTTATATGTTGAAATTTATCCTTTTGATCTCTCATTCGAGGACCCGTTTACTAAAATACAATTATGGCTACCTATTAAACAAGAAACTTATGATATAGAATAAAAGAAGCGTTAGATGACTAAGTTATTAAACTTATGTCATCTAACGCTTTACTATTAAAGTTCGGCTACGAATGCTTCAAAAGGTTTCATATTAGTGATATCTAAATCATTTTTATAATTGTGTAGCTTAATTTGAGATGCTTCAACTTCAAATGGTAAATTTAATGATGCAACATGATCTGTTAAATTTCCTGCAACTAGAACTGTCTTATTATTAAGTTTACGTGTGTAAGCAAAAATATTCTCATTCTCATCATCGATTAAATTAAATTCACCATAAGTATATATATCATCGGATTTTTTTAATTTAATTAGACGTTTATAAAAATTAAGAACGGAATCTGAATCTTCGGATTGTTGTGCTACATTTATTGTTTTATAGTTAGGGTTGACTGGGAACCATGGCGTACCTTCAGTAAAACCTCCATTTACTTCATTAGTCCACTGCATAGGTGTTCTAGAATTATCACGATTCTCCATTTTATATTTATCTAATAACTGATTAACATCTCCACCTTGAGATTTAACAATTTGATATTCTGTTTTTACAGCAACATCGTTAAATGTTTCAATACTTTCAAATGGATAGTTTGTCATACCAATTTCTTGACCTTGATAAATAAAAGGTGTGCCTTGTTGTAAGAAATATACCACTGCATGGCTAGTAGCAGATTCAAACCAATACTTTGTATCATCTCCCCAAGTAGAAACACGTCTAGGTTGATCATGATTTTCGATAAATAGCGCATTCCATCCTATACCCTCTAGTTGTTTTTGCCAACGGTTTAATACATTTTTATAAGATAAAACATCAAATTTAGAGTCTCCAGTACTCCATAAACCTAAATGTTCAAATTGGAAAATCATATTGAATTTACCTTCTTTTTCTCCAACCCACTCTTTTGCATTATCTGGATTTACGCCATTTGCTTCGCCAACAGTCATAATGTCATAATGGCTAAGTGATTTGTCCTTCATTTCTTGAAGCCAATCTTGAATGCCTGGTTGATTCATATCAACATCAAATGCTGGAGCGTATTGTTTTCCTTTTGGAACAGGTAAATCACCAGCTTCAAATGTTTTTTTGATATGTGTGATCGCATCGACTCTAAAGCCATCAATTCCTTTTTCGAACCACCAATTCATCATTTTAAAAACAGCTTCTCTAACGTCAGGATTACTCCAATTTAAATCAGGTTGCTTTTTACTAAATAAGTGGAAATAATACTGTTTTGTTGTGTCATCATATTCCCATGTTGAACCATTGAAAATACTTTCCCAATTATTAGGTTCAGAACCGTCAGATTTAGGATCTGCCCAAATATACCAATCTCGTTTAGGATTATCTTTACTAGAACGAGATTCTATAAACCATGGGTGTTCATCAGATGTATGGTTAACAACAAGGTCTAAAATTAATTTCATTCCACGCTTATGAGTCTCAGATAATAAATGATTAAAGTCTTCCATTGTTCCAAATTCTTCCATAATATCTTGATAATCACTAATATCATAACCATTATCATCGTTTGGAGATTTATACATTGGACTAAGCCAAATGACATCAATACCTAAATCTTTCAGATAGTCCAATTTTTCTACCATCCCTGGTAAATCACCAATACCATCATTATTGCTATCATTAAAACTTCTCGGATACACTTGATATGCTACGGCTTCTTTCCACCAATTTTTTTCCATTTATATCGCTCCTTTGAAAGTATTATGTAAATCAATTAACTTTGAAATAATTAATCATAATATTCGAGTTAATTATTTAATATTCAATGTTAGGCTTCAATATATAATCTAAATTTTTCTGGATTTATATAAATATAAAATAATATGTAATAGCATTATATAGCAATAATCCAGTTTTTTAGAAAACGTTTACACCTATATTTATCGTACTAATCGAATTTCTAAATGTCAACTTGGGATATATCGATTAAATGTAAATTAAACTAACAAGGCTATATGTATTAAGACATCTATACAAAACTGTCATAATAAAAAAATCTGAGACACTTAATGATGTCCCAGATTTTTAATCCTACAATAATTATTCTTCAGTCCATTGAGTATGGAAAATACCATCTTTATCTTTACGTTCATAAGTATGTGCACCAAAATAATCACGTTGAGCTTGAATTAAATTAGCAGGTAGATCTTCTGAACGGTAGCTATCATAATAGCTGATACTTGCTGAGAAACCAGGTGTTGGTACGCCATTTTTAACACCAGTAGCAACTACTTCTCTAAGTGCATCTTGATATTCAGTAACAATACCTTTGAAATAAGGGTCTAATAATAAGTTTTGAAGACCTGAATTATTGTCATATGCGTCTTTAATTTTTTGTAAGAATTGAGCACGAATAATACAACCTTCACGCCAAATCATTGCTAAATCACCTAATTTAAGGTTCCATTCGTTTTCATTGCTCGCTTTACGCATTTGTGCGAAACCTTGAGCGTATGAACAAATTTTACTCATATATAACGCTTTACGGATTTTTTCTAAGAAGTCTTCTCTATTGCCATCAAAGTTTGATTTAGGGCCACTTAATACTTTCGATGCATTTACGCGTTCTTCTTTAATTGAAGAAATGAAACGTGCAAATACAGATTCAGTAATGATTGTTAATGGTATACCTAATTCTAATGCATTAATTGATGTCCATTTACCAGTTCCTTTTTGACCCGCAGTATCAAGAATTTTTTCTACAAGAGGTTCATTATTTTCATCTAATTTAGTGAAAATATCGCCTGTTATTTCAATTAAATAACTTTCTAATTCTCCAGCATTCCATTCTTTAAACGTTTTAGAAATTTCTTCATGAGACATACCTAATAATTCTTTCATCATTGCATAACTTTCAGCAATTAATTGCATATCAGCATATTCGATACCATTATGAACCATTTTTACATAATGTCCTGCACCATTTGGTCCAATATATTCTACACATGCAGCACCATCTTTTGCTTTAGCAGCAATGGCATCTAAAATATCACTTACTTTGTTGTAAGCTTCTTGTTGACCACCAGGCATTAAAGATGGACCAGTTAACGCTCCGATTTCACCACCAGAAACACCCATTCCAATAAAGTTGATACCACTTTCAGCAAGTGCTTTGTTACGACGAATTGTATCTTGATAGTTTGTATTACCGCCATCAATTAAAATGTCATCGTCATCTAATAAAGGCAATAAGCTATCAATTGTTGCATCTGTAGCAGGACCAGCTTTAACCATTAATAATATTTTACGTGGTTTTTCTAAAGAGTTTACAAAATCTTCTAAAGAATACGTTGGATGAATTTGTTTACCTTCTGATTCCTTAATCATTAAATCTGTTTTATCACTAGAACGGTTATAAACAGATACGCTATAACCACGTGATTCGATATTCCATGCTAGGTTTTTACCCATAACAGCTAAACCTACTACACCTATTTGTTGAGTCATATTACTTACCTCTCTTATTCAATAATTTCATTAGTATTGTATCACAAAAATATAAATGACTTCACTAAAGTAAAATATTATTTCGCTACTAATTCAACAATTTTAATCAATTGATTCGTAAGTTGATTTAAAGCAGCTACAGGAATACGTTCAGAAGTAGTATGAATATGTTCATATCCTACACCTAATATAACAGTTGGAATATGATACGTATTAATAATACTTCCATCTGAACCTCCGCCAGCAATAACAGTTTTACCTGAAAGGCCTAAAATTTTCGCACTTTTTATAGCATATTGAGTTACAGTCTCAGAATCGTTTCTTCTAAAACCAGGATAACTCTTAGAAATTTCAACGTTTGCTTTACCTCCTAATTCTTTTGCTGTCGTTTCGAAAGTCTCTTTCATATGGTTGACTTGATATTCTAAACTTTTATCATTATGCGAACGAGCTTCTCCCTCTAAAATGACTTTATCTGCAACAATATTTGTAGCAGAACCACCATAAAATTTACCAATATTCGCTGTGGTATCTTGATCAATCTGACCTAAATGCATTTTATTAATCGCCTTTGCTGCAATATGAATTGCACTTATACCTTGGTTGGGTTTACTAGCATGTGCTGTTTTCCCATAAATAGTTGTATTGATAATCATTTGAGTTGGAGCACCCACCACTGTTGTTCCAACCGCTTGGCTGGCATCGACAGCATAGCCGAACTCCGCATCTATCAAGTTTTGATCTAATTCTTTAGCACCTTTTAAACCTGCTTCTTCTCCTACAGTGATAATAAATTGAATTTGTCCATGAGGTAATTGTTGTTCGTTTATAGTTTGAATCATTTCTAACAAAGCAGCTATACCTGCTTTATCATCTGCTCCTAATACAGTTGTGCCATCTGAATATACATAGCCATCTTCTTTAAGGATCGGTTTAACGTTAATACCTGGAACAACCGTATCCATATGGCTAGTAAAATAGATTTTAGAAACATGTTCTTTTCCTTTACTACTTGGTAAGGTACAAATTAAATTATTTGCAACTAACCATTCTCTTTTAGACGCATTATCTTCTACAACTTTTAATCCTAAATCTATAAATTTCTTTTTTAGAATGGGTTGTATCGTTTCTTCATTCCCAGTTTCAGAATTAATTTGCACTAACTCTAAAAAAGTATTAAGTAAACGGCGACTATTAATCATTATGAAAACCCCTTTCTTATATAGATAATATTTTAACTGACTTTGACAATTAGAGTAAATAAATTGATTGCCATTTTTATCGAAATCATTTAAGGTTATTTTATATACTATAAGTTATTAATATAACGAATAATCAAATTATTTTAAAGGTTTCAAGGAGCGTTTACATTGAATAATAAAGTGCTAAAGATTATTATCATTATCATGTTAATTGCAGTTGTAGCTGCATTGTTACTTACAAGTCTTGTTCCTCTCATGCATTAAAAATTAATTAGATTAAAAACTATCGACAAAAATTCAAATTTGACGATAGTTTTTATTATTATTTCTTAAATTTATGTAAATAAAAAAGACAAACTTTTTGTATTTAAAGAAAGTTTGTCTTTTTACTTTGATTAGAAGTTAATCTTAGATGTTATATTTCACTATGTAATTTTAAAGAGCCGAATTGAGATTTAATATTTAAATATTCTTCTAATTCATTTAAAATTTGCATCATACTTGCTCTTGATTTTAAAGATTGATGTGATTCTGGCAATGGCAATTCGTCTAATTTTAAACGTATCTCATATAATGAATGTAGTCTTAATACAGTATAATCATTACTATTAACATTATCTCCAATTTCAGCCATTAAATGGGCAACAGTCTCTAACAAAGGATCATTAGCTGAAGTATTATGAATTAATGTTTGGATTCTGCGTAGTATTTCTAGTTGTTCTTCTCTCATATCAAAATAGTGATAATATGAGTTTTCATTTCGCACAAAGTGATTTTTAACGTCTCTAAAAGCAATAGATTTAGCCTTACGAATATTGTTTTCTAATATATCAAAAGAAATTGACAATTGTTTATTAATATTTAAACATGCTTCACTATACTGTTTAAATATTATTTTAATTTCATTTTCAATTTCTTTCTTAAAATTACCTAATGTATTATCTAGACTAGGCATAATTAAATTCATTAAAAAAGCTATTCCTAAACCAATGATAAGAAGTAAAATTTCATTAATAATTAAATGAAGACCAATAACTTTGGCATTAAATACGTGAAGTAAAATGACACAACTTGTCACTACACCTTCTTGAACATTCAACATCACTGTAAGTGGAATAAATAATAAAACAATTAATCCTAAAACGACTGCATTTTGACCAAGTAAATTAAAAATAAATGAACCAAAAAATAACATTAATAAACACGAAACGAATCGAGAACCAATTGCTTGTAGTGAGTGAACCTTAGTATGTTTAATACATAGAACAATGAGGATAGCACTTGAAGCATAGTTATCAAGCCCTATCCATTTAGCTAAAATAACACCTAAAGTAATTCCTACAGCTGTTTTAAGTGTTCTAAATCCAATTCTATAAGGATTTAAAGTTAGCATGTATTGTTCCTCTTATCTTTCTTCACAATACTTATCAAATAACTTTTGAAGTTGATTGATAACATCCATTACGTCATGACCTTCTATTTGATGGCGTTCTATCATTTCAGTAATCTTACCATCTTTCATCAGTGCAAATGAAGGGCTTGAAGGTGCGTATCCTTCAAAATAGTCTCTTGCTTGCTGAGTTGCTTCTTTATCTTGACCAGCAAATACAGTAACCAATCTATTAGGTAACTTATCATAGTGAAGTGCGTGACTTGCTGCTGGACGCGCTATACCTCCTGCACATCCACAAACAGAATTTATCATTACGAGTGTAGTGCCATCTTGTTTAAATATTTTATCAACTTCATCTGAAGTAGTTAATTGTTCATAACCAGCAGATTCAATTTCATTTCTAGCTTGTTCTACAACACCATTCATATATAAATCAAAATTTAAATCCATTTAGAATCACCTTTCAGTCAATTATTATTTATTGTCATTTTACTAATTTACAACATATAGTTCAAATAGGTTGGTTGTAATATAACAAACTTTTAATAAATATTTGTTGTTTCAATTGAATAGCTTTCAATTCGATTTTTTACTTGTGACATAAATCGCCCAGTTTGAACACCATCTAAAATACGATGATCAATTGAAATACATAAATTAACCATATTTCTTATAGCTATCATATCGTCGATAACAACAGGTTTTTTAACAATTGATTCTACTTGTAAAATTGCTGCTTGAGGATGATTAATAATACCCATTGAAGATACAGAACCAAATGTACCAGTATTATTAACTGTAAAAGTACCACCAGTCATGTCTTCTTGAGCCAGTTGTTGATTTCGAGCTTTTTGTGCTAGTTGATTGATTTCTCTAGCAATACCTTTAATTGATTTTTCATCAGCATTTTTAATTACAGGAACATATAATTTGTCTTCATCAGCTACAGCTATTGAAATATTGATGTCTTTATGAATTATAATTTCATTACCATCCCAACTGCTGTTAAGTAATGGATTAGATTTCAAAGCTTCTGCTACAGCTTTTACAAAGAAAGCAAAGAAAGTTAAATTATATCCTTCTTGTTTTTTAAACACAGTCTTATAATGATTTCTAGTTTTCACAAGATTTGTAGCATCGACTTCTATCATCATCCAGCCATGTGGAATTTCAGTGGCACTGGTAACCATATTTTGGGCAATTGCTTTTCGCACGCCTTTAACTGGTATTGTATAATCGTCTAATGGTTCATTTGATGAAGCGTTATTATTTCTTGAAGTTGTTTCGGAATGATTCGTTATCTGAGTGGTATATGTTTCTTTTGAATTTTGTTGGTTATTTTCTTGAATATAAGTTTCAATATCTTTTTTGGTTACTCTACCTTCAAATCCAGTGCCTGGGACTTGTGATAAATCAATATCGTTTTCTGAAGCTATCTTAAATACGACTGGAGAAAATCTTCCATTATTGATCGAATGCTTAGATGATTGATTTGTGTTAGAAGGCTTAGACTGGCTCTTTACAGAATTACTTTGTGTTTGACTGGGTGTTTCATTAGTTTCGTTAGTATCGTCTTGATTAGAATTTAAAGATGTATCATCGGGTTGAATTTTACAAATGGTTTGATTGATTTCAATCGTTTCACCTTCAGTAGCAATTAACTCTGTAATTGTACCAGAAATAGTTGAAGGAACTTCTGCTGTTACTTTATCTGTAACTACTTCACATAGTGGTTCATATTCATCCACATGATCCCCTTCAGAAACTAACCATTGTTCGATTGTACCTTCATGGACACTTTCTCCTAATTTTGGCATTTTAACATCCATTATGTTACCTCCCTAAAATTGTGCTAACTCACGCATTTTTTTTAATATCTTATCAGGATTCATCATTACTTCATTTTCTAAGTTAGGAGAAAATGGCATTGATGGAACATCAGGACCAGCTAACCGCATAATTGGTGCATCTAATTCGAATAAACAATGTTCGGCTATGATTGCTGAAACTTCAGACATAACACTACCTTCAAGGTTGTCTTCAGTTACAAGTAAAATCTTACCATTTCGTTTAGCGCGTTCAATAATCGTTGTTTTATCTAATGGATAAACTGTTCTTAAGTCCACTACTTCAACATTAATGCCATCTGCCTCTAAAATATCGGCTGCTTGAATACAATAGTTAACACATAAACCATAAGTGAAAACTGTAATATCATCACCTTCACGTTTAACATCAGCTTTACCCAAAGGGATAGTATAGTAAGAATCGGGTACTTCGTCTTTTAAAAATCGGTATGCTTTTTTATGTTCAAAAAATAATACTGGATCATTTGATTCAATTGAAGATAATAATAAACCTTTCGCATCATATGGAGTTGAAGGAATTACAATTGTTAATCCAGGTGTAGACGCAAAGATACTCTCAATACTTTGAGAATGATATAAACCACCATGTACGCCACCACCAAATGGTGCACGAACAGTTAAAGGACATTGCCAATCGTTATTAGAACGATATCGCATTTTAGCAGCTTCACTAATAATTTGATTAACTGCTGGTAAAATAAAATCTGCGAATTGAATTTCAGCTATAGGGCGTTTGCCAAGCATTGCTGCACCAATTGCAGTACCGATAATATTTGATTCAGCTAAAGGCGTATCAATTACACGCAGTTCTCCATATTTTTCTTGTAAACCACGTGTAGCACCGAATACACCACCTTTTCGTCCTACATCTTCTCCTAATATAAAAATATTATTATCTTTTTCCATAGCCAAGTCTTGTGCATTTTGAATGGCTTCTATATAACTCATTTTAGTCATTGAAAATATCTCCTTCCGGATCATACACATATTGATATGTTTCTTCTACATCTGGATATTGAGCATTTTCAGCATCTTTTGTAGCTTTATCTATAATAGATTTATGTGCATTATCTAATTCGTTTAACCAATCTTCATCAATAATGCCTAAATCGAGTAATTCATTTTTGAATTTAAGATTACAGTCAGATGTCTTGAAAGCATCTCTTTCTTCTTTAGAACGATATGTATCATCATCATCAGAAGAATGAGGAGTCATTCGAGTGGTAATAGCTTCAATCAATGTTGCTCCTTCGCCATTAAGTGCCCTTTCTCTTGCTTCTTTCATTGCTTTGTACATCGCAATTGGATCATTTCCATCTACGGTTTCTCCATGAATACCATAACCTATTGCTCTATCAGATAGATGCGTTGCTGCATATTGTAATGAATCTGGTACTGAAATTGCGTATTTATTATTGATAATTACACATACAAACGGTAAGTTATGGACTCCAGCAAAATTCAATCCCTCATGAAAATCTCCTTGATTAGAACTACCTTCTCCTACAGTAGCAGTTGCTATATTAGATTGTTGATTCATTTTTAATGCTAATGCTGCGCCTACTGAGTGAGGGATTTGTGTTGCTACCGGAGAACTTTGAGATAAAATACCTTTTTCTCTATGACTAAAATGAGAAGGCATTTGTTTTCCTCCAGAATTAATGTCATCCTTTTTACCGAAAGAAGCTAACATTGTATCATAAGGTGAAATCCCCATATATGTAACGAAAGCTAAATCTCTATAATACGGAGATGAAATATCTCCTTCTTTCATTGCATACGCCATACCAATTTGAGTGGCTTCTTGTCCTTGACCACTGACTACAAATGGTATTTTTCCAGCACGGTTAAGTAACCATAAGCGTTCATCTAGTTTTCGTCCTAAGTCCATCCATTTATATATTTCTCTCAAATCTTCATCTGTAAGTCCCACAGATTTGTAGTCAATCATTTTTATTTCCTCCTTTAAACGTGTATTGCTCTATTTTCAGCCTTTAGTCCAAGTTCCATCAATATTTCAGACAATGACGGATGTGCATGAGTCGTTAATCCTAATTCTAATGTTGATCCATTCATAAATTGTAATAAAGCAACTTCATTTATTAACTCCGTGACATGTGGGCCTACCATACTTAGACCAATAATATCTCCATTGTCCTTATTTAATATAATTTCACAAAAACCACGTTTATTTTTAGTTTCTTCAATAACTGCTTTTCCAATAGCATTAAAAGGAATTTTATAACTTGTTGCCTTAATATTTTGAGATTTAGCAGTTTCTATATTTAAACCGATAGATGCGACTTCTGGATAAGTATAAACACATTTGGGCATTAAATGATAATTCACTGGAAGCGGATGATCATTAAACATATGTTCAACTGCAGTGATTCCTTCTTTAGAAGCTACGTGAGCTAATTGTAATGTTCCGATACAATCACCTGCTGCATAAAGATGCTTATCACTCGTTTGTTGAAATTCATTTACTTTGATATAACCATGAGTATCTAATTGAATTTTAGTATTTTGAATACCAATATCACTTGTATTAGGTACGCGACCTACTGCAACTAATATTTTATCAACTGTAATAGTAGTTTTTTCATTTATATGTATTTGGATGACATCATTTTTATGTATGATATTCTCTTCACTTAGTTGGCAATCTTCAAAAAATTCTACACCTCGTTCAATTAAACTATCTCTTAAAAATGTAGAAATGGATTTACTGTCAGAAGGTAATATACGTTTACCTGCTTCAATCACTTTAACATTTACATTTAAATCAGTTAGTAAGGAAGCAAATTCAAGGCCAATCACGCCGCCCCCAACAATAGCAATACTGTCTGGAAGTGTATCAATTTGTAATATATCATCGCTCGATAAAATATTTCGATGATTAATTTTTAAAAATGGTAATGTTTGAGGTCGTGACCCTGTAGCGATAAGTACAAATTGATTTGGAAGTAACTCTGAGCTGCCATCTTCGTATTCAACAGAAATTGTTCCGCTTTGTGGAGAAAATATAGAAGTTCCCATAATACGTCCTATACCATTATAAATATCAATATGATTTTTTTGCATTAAACTTTGAACGCCATTATGCATTTGATTAACAATATCCGTTTTTCGATTCATCATTTTTTCAAAATTAATATGTAAATCGTTTGTGTCTATACCAAATTCTGAAGATTGTCTAACAGTACGAGTCACTTCAGCAGATTTAAGTAGCGCTTTAGTAGGAATACACCCTTTATGTAAACATGTGCCACCTAATAATGATTTCTCTACAATTGCTACCTTTTTTCCTAATTGAGAAGCACGAATCGCTGCTACGTATCCTGCTGTCCCGCCACCTAAAACAACTAAGTCATATTGTTTTTCAGACATTTTGCTACTCCTTATTAATCAGATTTAAAGGTTAGAATTGAAAAGTGTGAATCAACAATTTGAATATAAAAAATAACATTATACTCAGTATGTTCTATTTCTTTTCGACATCCAACCTTAATTTAAATTATTCAATTATAAACTATTTATGATTTTGAGCAATCATTTCTCTAGCATTTTCTCTTGTTAATTCAGTTACACTTGCTCCGGAAATCATACGAGCAATTTCGTCAATTTTATCTTCTTTTTTTAACTCTTTCACTTGAGTTGTTGTACGATCATTCTTAGACATTTTACTAATTAATAAGTGATGATCACTCATAGAAGCTACTTGCGGTAAGTGAGATATACAGATAACTTGAATATATTTTGCAATATCTCTCATTTTTTCAGCCATTTTTTGAGCTGCTTGACCAGAAACCCCCGAATCAACTTCATCAAACAAAATAGCGGTTTGACCTCTTGATTCAACGAATATACTTTTTAACGCTAGCATAATACGAGAAAGTTCTCCGCCAGAAGCTATTTTATTTAAACTTTTAAGTGGTTCTCCCTTATTAGGACTAATTAGAAACTCTACAAACTCAATTCCTTCTATTGTAGGAGTTTCTAAGGGTTGAAATGAAATTTCGAGGTTAGCATCTTTCATTTGTAAATTTTGAATTTCAGCCACGATATGATCCCGTAACGTTCGAGCTACAATTCGTCTTTCCTTCGATAATGACTGTCCATATTTTATTACTTTTTCATAAAGCAAGTCAATTTCTTCTTTTAATTGAGAAGTACTTTCTTCATAATTTTCAATCTTAGCAATTTCACTTTCTAATTTAGATTGATAAGTAATAAGTTCATCAATAGTTTTACCGTACTTACGTTTAAGATTATTCAGTAAGTTCATTCTAGATTCTAATTCATTAAGTAATTGTTCATCGAATTCAGTATTTGACATTTCATCGTATAGTTCGTGTTTAGCATCCTCTAAGTTATAGTAGAACTGATCAATATCTTCTTTAAGTTTTTTAAATCTACCTGGAATAATGTCATCAATAGTTTGTAAATGATTACTTAATTCATATAAACGGTCGGTGATAGCATGTTCATCTGTAAGTGTGACATGCGCATTGTTTAATGCTAAACTTAATTTTTCAGAATTCTGGATTCGTTTTATATCAGATTCTAATTGAGTAATTTCACCTTCTTTTAGAGAAGCTTCTTGCAATTCCTCAAATTGAAACTTCATTAAATCAAGACGTTGCAATAATGCTTGATCAGCAGACTGTAACTCTTCAAGTTCTTTTTTCTTTTCTTTATATTCATTAAATGTCGTTTCATATTGTTCTTTAACACGGCTATATTGATTTTCAGCATAATCATCTAATAATTTTAAATGATATTTTTGTTTTAATAACGTTTGCGTTTCATGTTGGCCATGTATGTCTAAAAGTTCTTGCATCACTTTTCTTAGATCTTGAAGCGTAACAATTTGATTATTAATACGACAAATACTTTTTCCAGAACTAAAAATCTCTCTTTTTACTAATAGAAAGTCTTCATCAATATCAATATCTAACTCATTTAAAACTGAAATGGCCTCTTTACTATTATCAATATCAAAAATCCCTTCGATAATTGCTTTTTTCTCTCCATGTCTTACAAAATCAGAAGAGGCACGCATACCAATAAGTTGGCCTATTGCATCTATAATAATTGATTTACCAGATCCAGTTTCACCACTAAGCACAGTTAAACCATCAGAAAAATGAATTTCGAGTTCATCTATAATTGCAAATTGCTTTATTGATAAGGTTTGTAACATAGATTAATCGCATCCTTATAATAAATTGAAAATTCTTGTTTTAATTGTATGACTTGCTTCTTCATTTCTGCATATTAATAGACAGGTATCATCACCACAAATAGTTCCTAATACTTCATCCCAATCAATTTGATCTAAGATTGCTCCGATAGATTGAGCATTACCAGGAAGCGTTTTTAGTACGAGTAGGTTTCCTGTTCCTTCAATATTTACAAATGAATCCATTAAGTATCTACCTAATTTTTCTAAAGGATGGTACTTTCTATCGTTGGGGAGGCTGTATACATATTGTCCTGATGAAGCAGGTACTTTAATTAATTGCAATTCTTTAATGTCACGAGAGACAGTCGCTTGAGTAACATTTAGGTCGTATTCATTTAGACGTTTTACAAGTTCATCTTGTGTTTCAATTTGTTCACTTGAAATAATCTCTCTTATTTTTATATGTCTTACAGATTTTTTTGCCATTATGAACACTCCTGGTTTCGAATATTTATACAATGATTTTAACACAACGTTATTTTAACTACTACTAAAGTTATCCTTTAGAAAGGTTGATTTGAAGAATGATATTATTATTTATGATACCTATTATCTTATTTTCTATTTAAATTAAATTTAAATTTATATACATTTATGCATTATAAATCATTAAAAGTAGATTACTAAAACAAAAAACTCTTTAAAGATTATTGTTTTAGTAATCTTTAAAGAGAAAAACTCTAACTATTAATGGTCACGTGAATAAAATAAATCTACAATTTCTAGAAGCGGTTCAACATCATATTGTGATTTCAATTGATTAACTGCATCTATTGCAGCATCTTTATGATATTTTAGTTTTTCTTCAGCGCCTGATTTACCAAGTAAAGAAACATAAGTACTTTTATGGTTTTCTACATCGCTTCCCACTTTTTTACCCAATTTTTTCTCGTCACCATAAATATCTAATAAATCATCTTTTATTTGAAACATTAGGCCTAAGTGTTCACTGAAACAATCTAATGTATTTAAAATTTCATCATTTACATTGGCAATATCCGCAGCACTTAAAATAGAAAATTTTAAAAGAGCTCCAGTTTTTGCCTTATGAATTTGCTCTAGAGTATGTAATTCTATTGGAGTATTCTCACTATCCATATCTAAGGTTTGGCCACCGACCATGCCGAGATTGCCACTATCATGTGCTAGTCTTGAAATAACTTTTACTTTTGTTTCAGCTTCTAAGTTTTTATCATTTGCAATTAGTTCAAATGCTTTTGTTAGTAAGGCATCTCCCGCTAAAATCGCTTTCCATTCTCCGTACACTTTATGATTTGTTAATTTTCCTCTTCTAAAATCATCATTGTCCATTGCAGGCAAATCATCATGTATAAGTGAATAAGTATGAATCATTTCTAATGCCAGTGCAGTTTGTAACCCTTTTTTATAATTTTCATTTAACACTTCTAAAGTGAGTAATACAAGCACTGGACGAATTCTTTTACCACCAGCATCAAGTGAATATTGCATACTTTCCTCTAGTTTAGTATTTAATGGAGACGATTTTATAATACCGTCAAGATTATTATTTATAATTTCAATCAATTCATTCATTGATTTCTTCAACATCATCTTCATCCTTTGTTTCTTCTTTGATTAATTGATTTACTTTATTTTCAGCATCTTTCAAAGTTTTGTCACAAGCAGATGATAATTTCATACCACGTTGATATAAATCAAGAGATTCTTCTAATGAAACAGTTTCATTATCTAACTTTTGAACTATACTTTCTAATTCTTTCATCATTTCTTCAAAACTTTGTTGTTCTTTACTCATCTTCACACCTTACTTTCTTAACTATAGCATCTATATTACCGTCTTTCATTGATAATGTAATTTCATCTTGTTCATTTAAATCGTGTGTGCTTGTAATGACTTTATTATCCTTATTAACAATTGAATATCCTCTTAACATTGTATTAGTTGGACTAAGTTGATTTAATTGCTCAATTTTATTTTTTAAATTAGCTTTATTATGATTAATTAAGTTATATGTTAAATTTATTAATCTATTTTCATTATTACGGCTCATTTTTTGATATTGTACAATTAAATCATTTAATCTTCTTAGATTAAAATGTTGACGCAATACAGTGATATTGTTTCTTTTTTTTTCAATATTTAACGTTAAACGTTGTGTTAGTTTTTTCTCTAAATCGTCTCTTCGTTGAATCTGTTGATCATATAATAATGTAGGTTGCTTAAATTTATAATATGATGACAAATAATCTAATTGTTTATATTGTTTTTCAACTAGTTGTTTAATACTTTTAGTAAGAGAAAATCGATACTGATGAATTTGTTGAATGAGTTCGTACTGATCTGGTGTAGCGATAACGGCAGCTTGAGTAGGAGTTGCTGCTCTCATATCTGCTACAAAATCACTAAGAGTAAAATCAGTTTCATGTCCTACAGCTGAGATAATTGGTGTATGACACTCATATATAGCTCGAACAACTTCTTCTTCATTGAAATTCCATAAATCTTCAATAGAGCCGCCTCCACGGCCTAAAATGATGGTATCTACTCCTAAAGTATCTGCATACTTAATTTTTTCAATAATGTCATTTTTAGCATTAATACCTTGCACTAATGTACTAATTGATATTTTTTCTACTAGAGGGTATCTACTATCTATGGTAGTGTGAATATCTCTGATTGCTGCTCCAGTATCAGCTGTAAGAATAGCAATTTTTTTAGGAAATCTAGGGATTGCTTTTTTATGATTTTGATTAAAAATTCCCTGCTTATTTAGTTTTTCTTTTAATTGCTCTAGCTTTTGGTATAAATTTCCTATACCATCAATTTCCATTTTATTAACATAAATTTGATAATTTCCTCTACGTTCATAAACTGAAACTCGAGCTTCTAATAAAACTTCGTCTCCTTCTTTAGGATCAAATGTTAGTTTAGAAGCATTTCCCTTAAACATCATAGCACTTATCACACTATTTTTATCTTTCACATTAAAATAAAGATGACCACTAGAATGTTTTTTAAAGTTTGAGAGTTCACCTTTTAAGAGGATAGATTGTAAGTGTGGATCTTGATCAAATTTATATTTAATATATTTAGTTAAAGTAGAGACACTTAAATATTCTGACATGATTCATCACTCAAATATGTTTATTTTATATTACTTAAGACACCGTTTATAAATTTATAATGACCTTCATCACTAAATTGTTTTGTTAGCTCTACTGCTTCATTAATGATGACTTTAGGAGGCGTATCACTATGAAGCAATTCAAAGGTAGCCATTCTTAAAATAATACGATCCGTTTTTAATAATCGTTGTATAGACCAGTCTTTTAATTTTGGTTCAATTGTTTGATCTAAAACTTGTTCATGATCTTTCACTCCTGTAACGAGCCAATGAATGAACTCAAAATCTAAGTCTGGATAATCGTCTTTTATAAAATTTATAGCTTCATTGATTGTTAAATCTGTATTTTTCATTTCTAGTTGAAACAATGTCTGAAATGCTTGTTTTCTTGATTCTTTACGACTCATAAGAAACTCCTTTGTATTATGGTAACTTTAATTTATTCAGCTGTAATGTGCATGATATGAATGTTAATTTCTTTGGGTTCGATAGCAGTCATTGTTTTAATGGAATTAAAAATAGAAGTCTGAATTTTACTTGCAACTTTAGCTATTTTTATTCCATGTTTAATAGAGCAATAAACATCAATATGAATACCATCATCTTTAGTATTAACTTTTAAATTTTTATTTAAATTTTTACGACTTATTTTTTCAATATTACTCTTTCTTAGTTCATAAAAATGCCCAGTCACTCCTTCAACTTCAGAAACAGCAATACTTGCTATTACTGAAATAACTTCTGGTACAATTTCTACTTTACCTAAATTAGCATGTGAATAATCTGCTACATTTACCATTGTTTTATCCTCCTATTCACTCTCAGCCATAATATTATACTTTTCTAAAAAGTTTGTATTATAATCTCCAGATTTAAAAATATCATTATTCATTAATTTAAGATGGAATGGAATTGTTGTATCTATTCCTAGAATTAAATATTCACTTAGTGCTCGAATCCCAGTCATTATTGCTTCATCTCTGGTAGGTTCATGCACAATCAATTTTGCTACCATTGAGTCATAATAAGGTGGAATCGTATAGTTTGTATAACATGCTGATTCGATTCTTACTCCGTATCCTCCTGGCGCAAGATATTGTGTAATTTTACCTGGTGAAGGCATAAAATTTTTATAAGGATTTTCAGCATTAATTCTATATTCAATGGCATGGCCATTTATTGTAATATCATCTTGCTTATAAGGTAGCGGTTCTCCCATAGCAACTTTTAATTGCAATTTCACTAAGTCTACACCGGTTACCATTTCAGTAACTGGATGTTCTACTTGAATTCGTGTATTCATTTCCATAAAATAGAATTTATTTTCATTTAAATCATATATGAATTCTATAGTACCAGCATTTTCATAATTCACTGCTTTAGCTGCGCGAATAGCGGCTTTACCCATCTCTTTACGTTTTTCATCTGTAAGTATTGGCGAAGGTGACTCTTCTACTAATTTTTGCATACGTCTTTGAATTGTGCAGTCACGTTCGCCTAAATGAATTACATTACCGAATTGATCACCAATCACTTGAATTTCAATATGACGGAAATTTTCAATGAATTTTTCTAAGTATAATCCACCATTACCGAAAGCTGTTTGCGCTTCTTGTTGTGTCATACGGTAACCATTTTCTAAATCGTTCTCATTTCGTGCAACGCGAATTCCTTTACCTCCGCCACCAGCAGTAGCTTTAATAATAACTGGATATCCTATCTGTTTAGCCACTTTTTTAGCATCTTCAATCGAATCAATTAATCCATCACTTCCTGGTACTACAGGCACGTTAGCTGCTATCATTTCAGCTTTAGCTACATCTTTAATACCCATTTTTTGAATGGATTGATAACTTGGTCCAATAAATTTTAATTGGCAAGCTTCACAAAGTTCAGCGAAATCACCATTTTCTGCTAAAAAGCCATAACCTGGATGAATTGCATCACATCCTGTTGAAGTCGCTATAGATAGGATGTTTGGAATATTTAAATATGAATCTTTAGACTGAGTTGGACCGACACAATATGCTTCATCAGCGATTTGAGTATGTAATGCATCTTTGTCTCCCTCAGAATATATAGCAACAGTTTGAATACCTAAATCATGGCAAGCTCTAATAATTCTAACTGCAATCTCACCACGATTTGCGATTAATACTTTTTTCATTATTTCACCTTAAATAACGGCTGGCCATACTCTACCATTTGTCCGTCTTCCACTAAAATTTCAACGATTTCTCCTGTGACTTCTGCTTGAATTTCATTAAATAATTTCATGGCTTCTAAGATACATACAGTTGAATCATTAGTGACTTTATCCCCAACTTGTACATAAGCTTCCTCTTCAGGTGATGGAGATTTATAAAAAGTCCCTACCATCGGGGCATTAATTGTTTCGTAGTTTGACGTTTCATTTTCTTGGTTTACTTCACTAGTTTGAGACATTTCATTTGCCATTGGTGTTTGTACAGATGGTTGAGATGCCATCACTGTTGGCTGTTGTGAATATTGAGGCGTAATAATTTCAGTTTCTTTTTGTTTTTTTAAATTAACTACGCTACCTTTATTATCTTCTATATTAATTTCAGTTAAACTTGATTCATCAAGAATTTGAATTAATTCTTTAATTTCTTTAAAGTTCATAATTTAATGACTCCTCGACTTAGTTTTCATCTACCCGTCTATTTTACTTGAGTGTGAAAATCAATTCAAGCGTGTTCATTTAACTGAGATCTAACTTATGATTAAAAAAGTATATAAGTAATTATAATATAGTAAATTTATATTAAAACTTAGATACTAAAATATTGATTATTCTTTTTCATTATTTATATAAAAACAGGTTAATCCATAATTAAATATGCATTAACCTGTTTTAATTTAAATTTTTAAAATTATTAATTATGCTCTTGAAATGTAACTACCATCGCTTGTATTAATAACTAACACATCGCCTTCGTTAACGAATAATGGTACATTTAAAGTATAACCGGTTTCAACTGTAGCAGATTTTGTAGCACCAGTTGCAGTATCACCTTTAATACCTGGCTCTGTTTCAGTAACTTCAAGTTCAACAGTTTTTGGTAATTCAATACCAATCGTTTCACCTTCATATGACTGAATTTGAACTTCCATATTCGCTTTTAAATATTTTAATTCATCTTTTAAGTAATCGCCAGATAATTCTGTTTGATCAAATGTTTCATTATCCATGAAGACATGAGTATCTCCATCAGCATATAAATATTGCATACGACGATTTTCAATCATCGCTTGTTCTACTTTTTCACCAGCTCGGAAAGTTTTTTCTTGAATAGCGCCTGTTCTTAAATTACGTAATTTAGAACGAACAAAAGCAGAACCTTTACCTGGTTTTACGTGTTGGAAATCAATTACTTTCCAAATTCCATTATCTACTGAAATAGTTAAACCTGTTTTAAAATCATTAACCGAAATCATTCAGTTTCCTCCTCAATTATACGCTTACTATAAAATAATAAGGTCTTTTGTGCATTTAGTAAAGACTTCACACCCATTTTCAGTAATTAAAATGTCATCTTCTATACGCACTCCACCAAGACCATCTACATAAATACCTGGTTCAATAGTAACACAATTATTAACTTGAACTGTATCATTAGTATTTTTAGATAATACTGGACCTTCATGAATATCCAAACCAATACCATGACCTAAAGAATGACCAAATTCATTACCATAACCATGTGCTTTAATATAATCTCTAGATAATGCATCAACTTCCTTAGTTGTCATACCTGGCTTGATTTCTTCAATTGCCTTTATTTGAGATTGAAGCACGATATTATAGATTTCTTTCAATTTTTTATCAGGTTCACCAATCGCAAATGTTCTAGTAATATCTGAACAGTATCCTCTATAATATGCACCAAAGTCAAGAGTAATCATGTCACCTTTTTCGATTACTTTATCACTAGCAACTCCATGAGGCAAAGCCCCTCTATAACCAGAAGCAACGATTGTATCAAATGATGGACCATCAGCGCCTAGTTCTAACATTTTACTTTCAAGCAATGCTTTTAACTCTCTTTCAGTCATTCCAACTTTTGCAATATTTAAAATGTAGTTATAAGTATCATCCACGATCTTAGCCGCATATTTTATTTTAGCGATTTCTTCAGGTGATTTAATTTCTCTAATTTTTTCAATGGCATTGCCTATACTTACGTACTTCGTATCAATTTGGCTTAATTCTTGAAACGTATCATAGCTAACTAAATGACCTTCAAAACCTACTGTTTTATACTGCTTGTTTTTTATAATTTCTTTTATCTCATCAATAATCCCACTACGTCGATTTACAATTTCAAAGTGAGTGGCTTGATTTGTGGCTTGTTCAATATAACGGAAATCTGTAATCAACTTATTTTCATTATTAGAAATGATTAAAGCGCCACTTGTTCCAGTGAAATCAGAAATATAACGTCTATTATAGTCAGATAATATAACAAGAGCATCAAGATTTTCACTTTTTAATATATGACGAACTTTAGCTAATTTATCCATTTAACCCACTCCTTGTATAACGTTTGTACATTTTTATTATATACATTAAAATAATAACATACTTAAAATATTAAAGATATTTTGATTTAGGGAGATTTACATGAAAAGATTATTAACGATTTTAGGAGCTTCTTTGTTTTTGGTTGGCTGTGGCTCTCAAAATTTAGGACCTTTAGAAGATAAAACAACCAATTTAAGAGATGAGAATCATAATTTAAAATTAAAAATTCAACAACTAAATCAAGATATAAATAATCAAAAATCTCAGTTAGAAGCATTAAATAAAGATAAAAAGAATGTATCTAAAACTGTTGATAATAATAATGAAGCTAATTTTTTACAAGCTTCTTCAAATTATTATCAAGATATTGCTAAGATTATCGATAAATTTAATCAACTTGATTTAAATAAAACTAAAAAAGATGATAAAAATCAAAATCTTGAAAAGCTAAATTCATTATCAAATGATATAGATGATGCCTACAGCAAATATAAAAGTGATACAGATAAAAGTAATATATCAAATGATAATACTAACGAAGATAAAACTATTAAACAAATAAACAAAAATCTTCAATCTGCTTTTAAAGATATTAAAAATGGCTATGAATCTAACAATAAAAAGAAAATAAATCAAGGTAAGATGAAGTTATCACAAATTAATGTTTCTAGTAGTTCATAAAATAGGAGTTTTTTAGTTGAAAAATATTATATTTTATTTCGTTTTAATTATAGCAGCTATAGGTTTACTGCTAAATCTAAATATTTTTGTAATGTCGTTCATGAAAACAATTTTCACACTTATAATGATTGCTCTTATTATTTACTTTATCTATTATTTCTTCTTCCTTACAGAAGATCAGAGAAAATATCGAAGAGCAGTCCGAAAATATAAAAAAAGACAAAGAAAATAAAAACAAGGAGGTTCAAGAGTATTAGTACTCTTAAGCCTCCTTGTTTTATATCTATTTTTTATATAACCACTCTTCTGAACGATATTTTTCTTCAAGAACTTTTACTTCGGCTAATTGATTTTCAGTTAGAGATAGTGGTTTAAATTCGATATTTAAACCTTTTTTAAATCCTTCTTCAAATGCTTTTTCCATTTCTTCAATAGAGATGTGTCTATCTGATATATCATTTATTGCTACAGCTTTATCTACAAAAGCTTTTTTCATTTTTTCTTTCAAGCGATCATTCTTAAAAATAAACATATCAAATAATTCGTCTACATCTACATCTTGAAGTAGTGACCCATGTTGAAGAATAACACCCTTTTGACGTGTTTGTGCACTACCTGCAATTTTACGTCCTTCAACGACCAATTCATACCAACTTGGGGCATCAAAGCAAACGGCACTTCTTGGTTGTTTTAATTTTTCTCTCTCTTCTTTAGAACGTGGAATAGCAAAATAAGCATCAAATCCTAATAATTTAAAGCCTTCTAAAAGTCCTTCTGAAATGACACGGTAGGCTTCAGTAATTGTAGAAGGCATATTTGGATGAGATTCAGGTACGATAACACTATATGTTAATTCTTTGTCATGTAGAACGCCTCTACCACCAGTTTGACGGCGAACTAAACCAAATCCTTTTTCTTTCACTTTATCGATATCAATTTCTTTTTTTAATCTTTGAAAATAACCTACAGATAAGGTAGCAGGATTCCAAGTATAAAATCTAACTACAGGATCAATTTCCCCTCTTGAAACAAAATTTAATAAGGCTTCATCCATTGCCATATTATAATAAGGATCATGGCTCCCAGTATTGATAAAATTCCATGTTTCAGTCATATAAAAACTCCAATCACAACTTAATTTATATAAATTCAACGTTAATGTTACTTTAGAATGTATTAGAAATATGAAACAATAAAAAATTTTTGATAAATTGAGCTAACACCTTTATAATTAATAATAACGGTTAATTAGGGAGGATGCAATATGAATGTATCTTTGATTATAGCATTAATAATTATAGTTTTAATAATCCTTTACATGGTTGGAAATTTCTTTCTTAATCGACGAGCTGTAACTGAACTAGATCAAAACGAATTTCATAAAGGTTTAAGAAAAGCTCAAGTCATTGATGTACGTGAAAAAGTTGATTATGATTATGGTCATATTAATGGTGCTCGCAATATTCCAATATCTATGTTTAGACAAAGATTTCAAGGTTTACGTAAAGATCAACCTGTATATCTTTGTGATGCAAATGGTATTGCCAGTTATCGTGCTGCTCGCATTTTGAAAAAAAATGGATATAAAGATTTATACATGCTTAAAGGCGGCTATAAAAAATGGACTGGTAAAATTAAAACTAAAAAATAATTATCAGAAATAAAACTCTCAAGAAATTTCTTGAGAGTTTTATTATTTCTGATAATTAAATCATTCATTAAATTATTTACAATATTAAAGTTTTTCTTGATGTAAATCTTCAAATTTAAGAATTGGTTTACGAGCTGCAGTTGTTTCATCCAATCTATCAATGATAGTTGTATGAGGTGCTTCTAATACTTTATCAGGATCACTTTCAACTTCATCTGCAATTTGAAGCATTGCATCAATGAAGTAGTCTAAAGTTTCTTTAGATTCAGTTTCGGTTGGTTCAATCATCATACCTTCTTCCACATTTAGCGGGAAGTAAATTGTTGGTGGATGTACGCCAAAGTCTAGTAAACGTTTTGCCATATCTAGAGTACGGACACCATATTCTTTTTGTTTAGATCCACTTAAGACAAATTCATGTTTACAATATTGTTCATAAGGGATTTCATAACGATCTTTTAATCGAGCTTTAATGTAGTTCGCATTTAAGACAGCTGCTTCAGACACTTCTTTTAATCCTTGTGCACCCATCGTTCTAATATACGTATAAGCTCTTAAATAAATACCAAAGTTACCATAAAATGGTTTTACTCGACCGATTGAATTTTCAATATCATTATCATATTTAAATGTATCACCGTCTTTAATCACCATTGGTTTTGGTAAATAACTTGCTAATTCTTTTTTTACGCCGACTGGACCTGAACCAGGGCCACCACCGCCATGAGGACCTGTGAATGTTTTATGCAAGTTTAGGTGCACAGCATCAAATCCCATATCTCCAGGACGAACTTTATCCATAATAGCATTTAAGTTTGCTCCATCGTAATAGAGTAACCCGCCTGCTTCATGAACAATTTCACGAATGTCCATAATATTTTTCTCAAAAATACCTAAAGTATTTGGGTTAGTTAACATAATAGCAGCGGTATTTTCATTAACGACACGCTTTAAGTCTTCGATATCAACTTCACCGTGTTCATTAGATTTAACAGTTACTGATTTAAATCCGGCAAATGAAGCTGATGCAGGGTTTGTACCATGTGCAGAGTCTGGAACAATAACTTCATTACGATGGCCCTCACCATTTTTTATATGATATGCTTTAAAAATCATTAAAGCTGTCCACTCACCATGAGCACCTGCTGCTGGTTGTAGAGTTACTTCATCCATACCTGTAATTTCTTTTAGTTCTTCTTGTAAACTATAAATAATTTCTAATGAACCTTGAATTTGTTCTTCCTCTTGTAGTGGATGAGATTCTGCAAATCCAGAAATACGAGCAACTTTTTCGTTGATTTTTGGATTATATTTCATAGTACAAGAACCTAAGGGATAAAATCCAGAATCTACCCCAAAGTTTTTATTCGAAAGTTCCGTGTAATGACGTACTAAATCTAATTCTGCCACCTCAGGAAACTCTGCTTTATTTTTACGAATAAATTTATCATCTAAAATACTCTCAACAGAGTCTGTTTTAATATCACTTTGTGGTAAAGAATATGCATATCTACCTTCTCTAGATCTTTCAAAAATTAATGGACTAGATTTACTTACTACCATTTAGCTCACCAGCTTTCTCAACAAATGTATCAATCTCTTCTTTCGTTCTTAATTCAGTAACAGCAATTAACATATGATTGTCAAAGTCTGATGAAGCTTCACCTAAGTCAAAGCCTCCGATGAAACCATGTTCTGCTAATTTTTTATTTACATCTTTGATAGGTTGATTAAACTTAACAACAAATTCATTAAAAGATGTACCATCTAGGACTTCAAAACCGTTGTTTTTAAATTGATTTTTAGCATAATTAGCATGTTCTAAGTTTTGAACCGCAATATCATAAATACCTTGTTTACCAAGAGCTGACATAGCAATTGAGGATGCTAAAGCATTCAATGCTTGATTTGAACAAATATTTGATGTAGCTTTATCACGACGAATATGTTGTTCACGAGCTTGTAAAGTAAGAACAAACCCTCTATTACCTTCATCATCTTGCGTTTGTCCTACTAATCTGCCAGGAACTTTACGCATTAACTTTTTAGTAGTAGCAAAGTAACCACAATGAGGACCGCCAAATTGAGTAGGAATACCAAATGGTTGTGTATCACCAACAACAATATCTGCTCCAAATTGGCCTGGAGGTGTTAAAACGCCTAATGCTAATGGGTTAGAATAAACAATGAATAACGCTTTTTTATTTTCAATATAAGAATGAATTTTTTCTAAATCTTCAATTGATCCATAGAAGTTAGGATATTGTACAGCAACTGCTGCAGTATCATCATCAATTGCTTGTTCTAATTTTTCTAGGTCAGTAATCGTTCCATTTAAATCAACTTCAACAATTTCAAATTCTTTTCTTACTTTAATATACGTTTTTAATACTTGTAGAGCCTGATAATGGAGACCTTTAGATACTACAATTTTGTTCTTTTTAGTATGATTAAAAGCTAATATACAAGCTTCGGCAAAGCTAGTTATGCCATCATACATAGACGAATTTGCGACATCCATTTGAGTAAGTTCACAAATTAATGTTTGGAATTCAAAAATTGCTTGTAGTTCACCTTGAGAAATTTCAGGTTGATAAGGTGTATAAGCAGTATAAAATTCAGAACGAGAAATCATAGCGTCTACTACTGCAGGTGTGTAATGATCATATACTCCTGCACCTAAAAAACTCACATGTGTTTCTTTAGTAATATTTTTATTTGCAATAGTATTCAATCTTCTTAAAAGTGAAGTTTCAGCTTCTGCACTATCTATATTCAAATCTCTATTAAGTAAAATATCTTTTGGAATATCTCCAAAGAGCTCGGTAATTGAATTTGCTCCAATTGTTTCTAACATTTCTTTTTTATCTTTATCAGTTAATGGTATATAACGATGACTCACATTGCACACCCCTTAGTTATTTTTCGATTTGATTTTTCTTAACAATTTTAGCTTTTAATTGTCTTTTACGAACTTGAACTAGTAATTCTTTACCTAACTCAAATTCATCACGATCAATAATAGCCATAGCAATTGATTTTCCTGAAGAAGGTGATTGAGTTCCTGAAGTAATTTCACCTATTTCTTTTCCGTCAAGATTCATTACTGTATAACCCGTTCTTGCAATGCCTTTATCTATAAGTTCTAAACCTACAGTACGTCGTTTTGACCCATTCTCTTTTTGATCTTTTAAAACAGATTTACCAATAAATTCATCTTCAATTAAAGGTTTAGCAGCAAAAGCAATTCCACCTTCATAAGGCGTAATTGATTCAGTGAGATCTTGTCCATGAAGAGGTAAACCAGCTTCTAATCTAAGTGTATCTCTTGCACCTAAACCACAAGGTACAACGCCTTTATCAATAAAACCATTCCAAATGTCAACTGTATCATTTGAATTACAATAAATTTCAAAACCATCTTCACCTGTATATCCAGATTGAGATAAGATAACATTTTTTCCAAAAATAGTTACATTTTGTTTGAATTCAAAAGGCTTCATTTCACTTACATCAATATCAACAAGTTCACTTACTAAAGTTCTTGCTTGAGGGCCTTGAACCGCTAATTGACCATACTGTTCAGACACATTTGTTACAGTAGCATTAAATTTAGATTGATGTTTTTGAATCCATTCGAAATCCTTATCAGTATTGGCTGCATTAACAATTAATAAGTATTTGTTATCAGCAATTTTATATGTTACTAAATCATCAATGATACCACCCTCATCATTACATAAAGCTGTATATTGAGCTTTAGTTTCAGATAATTTAGTAGTATCATTTGAAAGTAAATATTGAACAAATTTACTAGCATTTTCACCTTCTATTAAAATTTCTCCCATATGACTTACATCGAACATACCTACTTTGTATCTAACTGCGTTATGTTCTTCTTTAATACTAGTAAATTGAACAGGCATAGCCCACCCACCGAATTCAACTATTTTAGCACCACTATTTACATAAGTTTCATATAATGGTGTCTTTTTTAATTCGTTTGTCATTTAAAAACCCCCTATTTTTTTATAAAAAAAGCAGAGTAGCAGAAGCTACCCTGTCTAAATAACAAATCCAGGACTGCGTAACAGTATTATCCTTTTGCCTGAGAGTTTCGTAGTTTACTTGCACCTTCGGCGATAACATGACATAATTTCAAAACAACTATAGAATCAGTTCAAGTTATTCTCTCTAATACTGATCATTCGCATGGTATATGATTTAAAATTGTTTTATATACACATTCAATTGTTTTACTACTATCTACTTTTTTGGATGCGATTTCATTATATCTTGAAACTCTCGATAAATACAAGTCTTTTAATTGTTTTTCACTTTTGTTTTTCGCATTTGGTCTATGTGGATCATTAGCAATTCTATTATAGATAATATCTATATCACAATCTAACCAAATAACTGTTTTATTTTTTAAAAGTGAGATAGAATTATCGTTTTCTATAATTCCTCCCCCGGTTGATATAATATCATATTTACCAATACAATCATTTAAATATTTATACTCTAACTTACGAAATCCTTTTTCACCAATTTCATTAAAAATATCTGGTATTGTTTTAAATTCTTTCATTTCTATATATGTATCTAAATCAATATATGAATAGTGTAATTTTGAAGCCAAATATTTGCCAATAGTACTTTTACCAGTACCCATAAAGCCTGTTAATATAAGTGGTAAATAAGAATGAGTCATCCTAATCACCTCTCTTAAGTTTATCACTTATTATACTATCATAATATATTTGAATATTATGTATTGTTTTTAATTTTATACTATATTGAGCAGAATAAGTAGATATAATTATCAAATATATACTAAGAATAAATAATGTATAGCTACTTATATATCCTTTCATTTTATAAAAATAAGTTTTTTTCATAGTAGTCGTTTTTATCACCTATTTTTAGTTTTAATTTTATGATGTTAGAAGGTAAAATTTGAAATTCTGCATTGATGACGTTATTTAGTAAAACGATATTGCCATTCCCATTAATTTTGTAAAATAGTTTGTTGTTTTTAAATTCTATATAATCTTTAGACGATTCATTATCAATGATAATTGTATGTTTATCCTTAATTATAAGGGCATGATGTTTTTTCGAAATAATTTGAGTTATATTTGTCTGAAAAAAAGCATATTCTGTTTGATAACTATTATATGACTCGTATAAATAGGAATGAGTCAATTTAATTAATTGAGGAAAAAATGTTAACATCATTGTTGTTAAAAATAATGAAACTAACATTTCTATTAAAGTGAATGATTTTAATTTAATATTTAACGCATGATTCGATTTCAGTTTCTTTGTGAAGTCCACATATTTTGTTGGAATAAAGTTTAATATGATAATCACCTAAATTTATACCTTTTGAAAGGGTTTTTTTATCATAATGGTTGATACTACTCATTATGGTTTGCTTGATTTCAATAATTTGGTATTCTCTTTTTAATGTATGATTTAAACTGATTAGTAGTGGAATTAAAGTAAAAACTATAGTAGTGAATATATACAAGCTAAATAAACTATCGATGAGTAACACTGCTTTAAATTTTAAAATATCTAATTCTTCCTTTTTCAATATTAATAATCAACTTATATTGATGTTGATTGATTTTCAATATTAAAGAGCCAAACTGATTTATTCTTCCTTCTTTATTAAAAGTAATTTTCTCTAAATTTCTAACTTCAACTATTTTTCCATCTTCAATATTGTAGTTGTACCGCCCACCATGTGCTTCTATTACTTTTATAATTGAGGAATGTTTTGAAATTAACAATGTAATAGATTGATGATCACGCATCGCTTTAGATTTAAAATATTCTAATTGATTAACAAATTGTGTTGCTTTTAAATCGTCTGACAAAGAAATATTGTTAAATACATTTACCCTTAAAGTTGCATTAAGTAAGATTGTTAAAATCAAAATGATTAACAAGCTCTCTATAAAAGTGAATGCTTTAATATTCTTACTCTGCAACTGCTTCTCCATTTTTAATACTGATAGTTTCTCCAGACTTACAAGATGATTGCCCTTGTTTTATAAACCCTTCAGTTACTAAGTCCTCAATAGAATTAGGAACTCTATTATGTTTTAAAGTATAAGCTTCAATTTGACTATTGACCATTTTCACTTGTGCTTCACATCCTGTTGATTGAATATGTGACATTTGTTTAGCTATATTCGGAATAATAAGAATGAGTAAAACACTAATTATTAATAGTACAAGTAACATCTCAATTAAAGTAAAAGCTTTTAATTTATTTTTGAATTTTTTCATAAAAAAACCTCCATTTTACTTTACTTAATATTTTGCATAAGTTGGAACATGGGTAACATGATCACTAGATACAAGCTGACTATAAAGGCTCCTAAGAATATAAATACGATAGGTTGGATAATTTTTGACTGTTTTAAAGCTGTTTGTTGGAGCCTTTGAATTAATATTTGACAATACATTTTCAATTCAATATCTAATTTATTATTTTTCTCACCTTGCTTAATAAACTGTATTAAATCATATTGATAACATGGTATTTTAATCAAAATATTGGGTAAATTAATGCCTCTATTTAGTTCATTTTGAATAACGATACCAATATAATTCAAAAATGAGTTGTTTTGTAGATGAATGTACATATCTACGACTTGTTGAATACTAATACCATTTTTATAAAATAAAGCTAAATCATTAGCAAGTTGATATGTTTTTATAGTCGAATAATAAAAACGTACAATTGGTATGTAAGAAATAAATGTAAGTTTTTTGGATATATCTAATTTATTAAGAAAGATAAATATAATGATGGATAAAGTTAGTAAAGTAAAAAAAACAAAAAGAAAAATTTGCGGTAAATGACTAATTAAATATGTAATAATAGTTTGTGATAAATTGAGTTTAACATCCATCATTGAATACAGATGTTCAAATTGAGGTAAAACTGTATAATTTAATATACTTAACATTGTTATAAATATTGCAATTAAAATGATGGGATATTGAATAGCTTTTAATATTCGTTGTTTAGCTTGAAGATTTGTTTTTAAATAATTCATTGCTTCCTCTAGTGCTTCATTTATATTCCCATATTTCTGCGCAAATTGAATTTGAGTGATAATAGATTTAGGATAGCCTATTAATTTTAATATTTGATCGCATTCTCCTCCTGTTTTTATTATTTTAACTATCTTATTTGCTATATCTTTATTTTTATAATTAAAATACAAATTTATAAAATTAAAACTTTCTAATAATGTAAATCCACTTTTAAGTAAGTTATTCAAATTATTTAGAAGTATAATTTGTTGGTTTTCATTAAGAACTTTAGAATGTTTGTTAAATATATTTTTCAACCACATCTTCACATATAAGACCTTCTTTCGATAGCGATAACAATTTTTCTTTTAAATTATTAAATGTCTTAGGAAGCGTATGGTTATGTTCAAAAAAATATTGAATTTGATTATTTGTAATAGACTCACAAACAAGCTTTCTTTGATTTGAAGTAGTTGTAACTAATCTTTGATTTGAAATAACATTTATTGCTTGTGAAATTTCTTGAACACTAATCCCCATCTCTAACAATCTGAGTATTGCGCCCTTACAATTGCTTGAATGCATAGTAGTTAACACTAAATGACCACTTAAACTTGCTTGAATAACACATTTTGCCACTTCAGCATCTCTAATTTCACCAATTAAAATAACATCTGGATCACATCTTAATATTGCTTTAAATGAACTAACATAATCTATACCGGCTTTATGATTTACTGACACTTGTGTTATGCCTTTTAATAATTGTTCAACAGGATTTTCAATTGTAATAACATTTAAATTTAATTCTTGAAAAGCATAGAGTACTAATTGATACATCAAAGTACTTTTACCTGAACCTGTTGGACCAGTAAGTAAAATGAGACCTTGCTTTTTATTCATTAGAGATTTAAAGTCATTAAAGTCCTTATACTCTCTTTTAGAAGTGAAATATTGAGGGATAAGTCTAATAACACAACTTTCTATTCCTAATGACAAAGGTAAAGTAGAAATTCTTAAATAAAATATTGATTTAGCATGATAAGTATATCTACCGCTTTGAGCTATTTGATGTGTTGATACATCTAAATTTGCTTTAAATTTCATATAAATTAATAATTTTTCATAAATGTCATTACTAAACATTTCATATGTCTCTAATATATCATTCACTCTGAATTTAATATGTACTTTATCCTCTGAAGGAATAAAGTGTACGTCACTTGCATTTTTTGAAATTGCTTTATTAATTATTTCTTGAAATAATAATTTCAAAAAAAACACCTCCTACATATATAAACGTAAGAGGTGTTTAAATTACTTTTTTTATTGTCCATCTAAATATGGATTGAGTTGTTCGTCATCTACCGTAGTGTATTGACCATGACCTGGGAATAAAGGCAAATTTCCGTCTAATTCAAATAATTTGTCCTTAATTGAGTCTACTAATGTTTCATAGTCTCCTCTATATAAGTCTGTTCTTCCAATACCGTTATTAAATAATGTATCTCCTACTACTGCAAAATCGTCAAAAACGTAAGTTAAACTTCCTGGCGAATGACCTGGTGTATGAAGAACATTGAATTTAAATTCATCGATTGTAAAATTACCTTCATCTAAAGCAATTGGTTGAGCTTTACTAGTAGTGAGTGGCATACCATATTGCTTAAATTTTGAAGAACCATTTTTTTCAGGATCAGTTAAGAAAGAAAATTCTTCTTTATGCATATAAACAGGTACATCATATTTGGATAATACATCGTCTAAAGCACCAATATGATCAAAATGAGCGTGTGTAAGTAGTATTGCTTGTAAAGGTTTATTGATTTGATTTAATTTCTTAAATATTTTATCAGATTCTCCAGCAGGATCAACTAATAATACACTGTTATCGCTTTCTATAAAATACGCGTTTGTATCAACTAATCCTAAAGATAAATTAGAAATTCTCATATTATTCACCTTGTTTATCTAAATGTTTTTGAACAGATTTTAATTTATCATTCATTTTACGAGACTTATCTCTTCTATCATCAATACGGATATTTGTACATACTCTGTCTAATCCTTTATCAAATGGTAATTCGTGAATTGCTTGAACTACTTCAAATAAATCTTTAAGATCACCTTCGATAAGCGTATTCATAGGGGTTAATTGATAGTCAATTTTACCTTGCTTTTTAAATGCTTCTAGTTTCGTTTGGATTTCTGCAATATATTTACTAACACTAGGACCTTCCGTTCCGACTGGTATAACAACTACATCAACAATAGCCATTATTTAACACCATCCTTTTCAATTATATATGTTTTTATTAGTCCAGCAGCACCAGTGATACCAGCATCATTTCCAAGTTTTGCTTGGACAATTTCAGTATCTTTTTGAGCAGGAGTAAATGTTAAATTATGATATTCTGTTTTAATATTTTCAATTAATATTAATCCAGCTGTAGACATTCCTCCACCTAAAACAATATATTTAGGATTGCTTGTAGCACTAATTATACTACATAAATAAGCGATATGATTTGCGACCTTCTCTGTTATAAATATACAGAATTGATCTCCTGCTTTTGCTGCATCAAATACAGCTTTAGCAGTTACTTTATTCTCTTTTATAAGTGATAAAAGAGATGATTTAAAAGTTAGTTTAGGATAATAAAAATTGACTAAATTAACCACTCCAGTAGCTGAAGCAACAGTTTCAATACATCCTGATTTGCCGCAGTTACAATTAAAACGTTGATCAAAATCAGTTCTAATATGACCTATTTCCGCACCTGAACCATTATGACCATGTACAATTTCACCATTTGAAATGATGCCTCCACCAAGACCAGTACCAAGTGTAATAGCAACTACATCATTTGCACCTTGACCAGCACCTTTATGCTTTTCACCCAGTGCAGCTACGTTTGCATCATTATCCACATATACAGGACAATCTATAAATTCACTAAAAATCTCTCTCACATTTACATTTCCAGGCCAATGTAAATTAACAGCCCCATGTACGATTCCCGTTTCAAAATCAACAGGACCAGGAACTCCTATACCAACTCCGATAACATTTTGAAGATCAAAATGATAAGATTCAGTTGCTTCTTTAAAAGAATCAAAGACTTGCCTTAATAATGTTCGACCTGTATGGTCTGAAGTATCGGTTTCAATAGACCATTTATGTAATCGTTCTAAATTTGTATCAAAGATACCAAGTTTACATGTTGTTCCACCTATATCAGCTGCTAAAATAATATTTTTCATTTATGCTCATTCCTTCTTTGATTAATTATTAAAATACATTTTAGATATTCTTCATTTGTTAAAAGATCATAATTGTAAAGAGAACGTATTTCTTGTTGCATCATTTCATACATATCTTCTTTATCTTTAAAATATATAATAAAACCATAACGTTTCAAAAGTTGCAAGACATCATAAAAATTGTTAATTTTTCGATTCATTACTATCTTTCAATTCTTTTTCTAAATTTTTATAGCTTTGGTTATTGGCATCAATTTTCAAAGCTTTTTTTATATATTTTAAAGATTTATCGTTATCATTTAATGCTCTATTAGCTATGGATAATTCATAGTTTAATAATGCAGAGTTAGGATGACTTCTTAGGCCTCTTTCCCAATCAGCCATTGCTTCTGCTTTAGAACTTTTAGTAGCAGTTATTAAACCTTTTAAGTAATATGTTTCATCATCATCGTATCCTTTATTGATTGTATGTTCAACAATTGATAAAGCATCATCATAATTATAGGATATCATTTCGTCTTTAATAAGTTTATCGTAAATATTTTCTTCTTTAATTGAAAATATTCTAATTTGTAATAAAACAAAAAGTACTAATAATAAAATTAAAAATAACCAAAATAAATTACGATTTTCATGAAAATAATAGCCTATTAATGTCATAAGGATACCACCTATGAAACCACCTAAATGAGCCATTAAATTAATATTCGACATAAATAGCGAGACAAAAATCAATATTAATACAACAACTAAAAATTGTATTATCATTTTCTTATTAAAAGTCTTACTTAAGTACATCATCGTTAAAATAGCCCCTATAAGACCAAAAATGGCTCCACTTGCACCAACAGATATTGTACTTATATTAAAGGATAACGAAGCAAAGTTTCCAAATAATCCAGAAATTAAATAGATACCTAACATTTTATATGGACCAACGATCGTCTCTACAATTTTACCAAAAATGAATAAAGATAGCATATTCATTAAAATATGTTCAAAATTAAAATGTAAAAACATCGAGGTAATAAGACGGTACCACTCTCCGTGCACTACATTGAAGTGTACTAATCCCCCAACATCTAGTAGCTTAATATCTGAAAAATGATTTAAATAAATCTTCATATATAACCATACTAGGACATTTATAGCTATAAGTGTATAAGTCATTGGTGAAAACATCATCATATACTTATCAACAAGGTTCGTATTAAGTACACGTTTTTTATAATCTAACGATGATTTTTTATCTTTTTTATTAACACGTTTTTTTAAAATAAAATTAGGCAATGTATTTTCTAAGTCTTTTTCATTAGTGATACTATGATAAATCAACTTAGTAGGATGCATTTCATCGAAATTATCAATATTCATCGATGTTTCTAAAAAGTAGAAGAACTCAACTTTTTTAATTTTAAATCCTAACTTTTTTTGTAAATTCTCTTTATGATCATTTATTTTAGATTTGTCGAAGCGTATCTCTTGAGTTGAACTCACTTCTTTTCTAAATACAATAAGTTCTTCTTTTTTCTTATTGGATAACCAAATTTCATTTGTATTTTTATCTGTGTGTTCTAATTTATAGTTAAAATATTTGATCCAATAATAAATTGATTTCCAATATAGTTTATCAATATTCATTAATTCCTCCCAAATTTAGTGTTACATATAATTAAATTATCTACAGGTTGATCATGTTTTTCCACATCGAAATCTGATATTTGGAAGTCATATATAAGACTAATTGAGTTAATATCGTGTTGATTTAGAAATTTATCATAGTAACCTCCTCCATACCCTATACGAAAACCATTTGTTTGAAAAGCTACTCCAGGTACAATAAGTAAATCCATGTCATTACTAATAGATGTATCTTCATTAACATAATTAATGCCTTTATCATCGGTAGCTATTGATGACAAATCTAATAGTTGTTTAAAGTTCATATTACGACTTCTGTAATCGGTATTGGGCACAAAAATTTGTTTTCCATTATCTAAAGCGAAATTAATAATATTGTATGTATTAATCTCGTGTGGCATAGACAAAAATATACCGATACGATGTGCATTTTTGAATTTTTCGTTTTCAATTAATTGTTTCATTAACCAAATATCAGCTTTATGCTTACTTTTCTTATCAAAGTCTTTCATTTGTGATAAGATATTTTTTCTAATTTGTTTTTTACCCATTCTTTCTCCCATCCTTTAATATATATTATAACGTTATTATATAGTGATGTCATTTGTGATAATTCAAATTATTTTAAGTTAAAAAATTATATTAATTTATATAAAATAAATATAGTTGTTGATTATATATTTAGGATTATTAATAGTTGAATGAGCTACTAAAGTAAAAAAGGTTGGAACAATTTTGTTCCAACCTTTTTTACTTTTAATATTATTTAGTTTCACGATGTAGAGTTTGTTTGTTATCACGTGAACAATATTTTTTCATTTCAATACGTTCAGGATTGTTTCTTTTATTTTTAGTAGTAATGTAGTTTCTGTCACCACATTCAGTACAAGCTAATGTTACGTTTACGCGCATGATTATACCTCCTTACCTTTTCTAAATACGACTTTATTATCATACCACTTAGACGATTAATTGAAAAGTATTAATTTTTACTAGTGTTAAATAGAAAAGCATCTTATCAACGGTTATTCAAATTATTTTTCATTTTTAAAGTAGTAATTAATGATATCTCTTCCTAAATCTCCCCCATTTAACCATGGTGGTGGAACAGGTTGATTAGTATATACGATAGAAAAAGCTAATTTAGGATCTTTAACAGGCGCATAACCTATATATGTTGAGTTAACTCTAGGTTGTCCATTTTGATAAACTTCAGCAGTACCAGTTTTACCAGCTGATGGAACAACAGTTTTATGGAAGCTTGCATAGCCTGTACCATCTTTTTCATTGAAAGCCATCTTGAATCCTTGTTTTACTTCATCTATCTCATCTTGAGAATTATTGACTTTATTTAGTATATTACCTTTAATTTTATCTTTTACAGGTCCTACCTGATCACTATTTGTTGCGTCATGTATAGCTAAACCAATGTGTGGTTGTACTCTGTAACCATTATTTGCAATTGTAGATATATATTGTGAAAGTTGAATAGGTGTATAAGTATCATATTGACCTATTGATAAATCTAAATAATTGCCTGGATTATTAGTTAATGGTTCAATTTGACCAATTGTTTCATTTGGTAAATCGATACCTGTTTTAACACCTAATCCTACTTGATTTAGACCTTTTCTCAGTTTTTGACCAGCTTCTTCAATATTATTAGGTAAATTCATACCACTTGAGTAAGGATCACCAGCTAGTCTTAAAGCAGTTTTAAACATATATACGTTTGAAGAATGCATTAATGCTTCTTTGTCGTTAATTAGGACTTTGCCATTTTGGTTAAAGTAAGAACGTTTAGTTAGTCCGCCACTAAAGTGTAAAGGTTCATCAATCATTTCTTCACCGACTTTGATAGTATGATTTTGATAACCAGTTAATAAGGTTGCTCCTTTAACAGAAGAACCGACTGCAAATTGGCCAGTAAAATTACCTAAATCATAATCTAGCAGTTCACCCTTTTTATCAATTTGTCTTCCAGCCATTGCAAGAATATCACCATTTTTAGGATTTTGAACAACTACAAGAGCATTGTCCATATTTGTTGCTCCTTGACTACGTAGTGTTTTTATTTCATTTTCTAATAGAGACTCAACTTTTTTCTGTAAATCAATATCAATGGTTAGTTGTAAATCATTTCCGCGTGACCCAGGGTTAATCACTTTAGAACTAATAACTTTACCAGATTTATCAGTAGTGTATTTCAACTGTTTCTTTTTACCACGTAGAATGTCTTCATATTGATATTCTAGATAAGCTTTTCCAACCCTGTCATTTCTAGAATATCCTTTTGCTAAATACTGTTCAGTTAATTCTTTAGGAATACCCTCAGAAGGTGTAGAGACACTACCAAATATACTTCTTAAAGTTTCACCATATGGATATTTTCGATCCCAATCCATTGAAGTATTGACACCAGGTAAATTATCCAATTGTTGAGAAACAGCAGCATATTCCTTTTCACTAACATCTTCATTTTTTATCATTTGCGGATCAAGTGTAGATCCAGCTGACATTTCTCTGTATATAGCTAATACTTGTAAATCATGCTTAGATAAACTATTTAATTGAGTTTCTGTAATTTTACTATGTAATTGTTTATCGTACTGTTCTTGACTTATGCTACCATTGTTAAGCATAGTTGTTTCTTTTTTCATTAATTTATTAACTTCTTTTGGATGATTTTGGATCCAAAAGTCTTGTTTATCTCGCTTTGTAATCTTATCAGTATTCATTGTAATGAGTTTAGCTAATTTTTTAGCGGTGTTTAACATGTCTTGTTGACTGGTTTTTCTAGAACGAGTGTAGGTAATTGCTAATTTCGAAGCATTATCAACTAAAATTTTGCCATTTCTATCTAGTATTCTTCCTCGTGGTACGGATTCATTGACAGTAATATTCTCATCATTTTTCACTAATTGACTATAATGTGCACCTTGTGCAATTTGTAAATATCCTAGTCTTAGGACAATTAATACGAAAATCAAAACAATTGCACCAAATATAAAACTAATTCGTTTATTCATCGTATGTTTTATTTTTTCATCATTTGATTTTTCTTTTAATCTTTTAAGCAAGACAACCGACCTCAATTATTAATCATGTATACGTATAAATGATATATGAAATTGTATAATTTTTCTATATTTTTCATAAAAAAAAGTGATCTCCCAAAAAGAGACCACTAATAAATACTTTTTTTATTTATTATTTTGTAGCAGCATTGTATAACTCGTCTACTTTTTCCCAATTTACAACATTCCAGAAAGCACTGATATAATCAGGACGTTTATTTTGATATTTAAGGTAATAAGCATGTTCCCAAACATCTAAGCCTAAAATTGGAGTTTTTCCTTCAGTAATAGGGTTATCTTGATTTGGAGTAGTAACAATTTCTAATTTTCCATTATTTACTACTAACCAAGCCCAACCTGAACCAAAACGTGCTGCAGCTTTATCAGCGAATTCTTTTTTAAACTCATCTAAAGAACCCCATTGTTCTTTAATTTTATCAATTACAGTACCTTTTTCTTCAGAATTAGGAGTTAATAATTCCCAGAATAATGAGTGATTTAAATGACCTCCACCATTATTACGTACTGCTGTTTGAATATTTTCAGGTACACTATCTAAATTTGCAACAATTTCTTCAATTGATTTAGATTCTAAATCAGTACCTTCAACTGCAGAATTTAATTTTGTAACATAAGTGTTATGATGTTTGTCATGATGAATTTCCATTGTTTCTTTGTCGATATGTGGTTCTAATGCATCTGCTGCATATGGTAAATTTGGTAATTCAAAAGCCATAAATAATCATCCTCCTAAATTATCTTTACATAAATAATAACAAGCTATGTGATGTGCAACAAATCATTTGCTCTAAATATTATTCACATAGTTGTCATATTTCTTATTATACTCTTCTTATATCTCATTTTAGTAGTTTTTAAACATATATTTCAATATTAGTAGAAATTCAGACTTTTGACCTATAAAAAACTGAGACGCTTACTTACGTCTCAGAACATTTCTCATTTTAATTTATACCTTTATTATGGCAAGTTTCACATATACCATATACCTCTAATTTATGAGTATGAATATCTACATTAGGTAGGAATTGCTTAACTTGCTCAATTGGACAAAAATCTATTACTTTTGTATCCCCACAATTTTCACATATAAAATGATGATGATGATGATTAGTACAAGCGATTCTAAATTTCATTTCTCCATCTAATTCTGTACTTTCAACAATATTTAAATCTTTAAAAAGATGAAGATTACGATAAATAGTATCAAAAGATATACCTGGATAATCATTGTCTAATTGTTGTTGTATATATTTAGCATTAATATATTTATCTTCATTAACAAAGATATTAATCATATCTTCTCTTTTCTTAGTATATTTTAACCCATTATCTTTTAAAATTTTAATAGCGTCATTTGTATTCATAATTTAATGCTCCTTTTTGGCAGTTCGTTTAGTTTTCTGTAGTAACATCGTTATTCCTAAAATTAGAACTAATAATACCACGATGACACCACCAGGAGATATATTAATATAAAATGCTAAGGTAAGCCCTAGAATAACAGAACATTCACCTATAATAATACTTAAGATAATCAACTGTTTAAATCCTTTAGTTAATCGCATTGCTATAGCCACAGGTAATGTAATTAATGCACTCACGAGTAAAATTCCTACTACTCTCATTGATGCAGAAATAACCATAGCAACAATCGTTATAAATAAAAACTGAATCCATTTTGGAATATTAATAACCTTACTATATTCCTCATCAAAAGATAAAATAAATAATTCTTTGTATAATAAAAGAATGAATAATAATACGACGATTGAAATAATCGTAATTGTGATTAGGTCACTTAAATTTACCGCACTAATTGATCCGAATAATAATCCAACAATTTCTTGATTGAACCCATCAGCTAGTGAAATAAAAATTGCACTTAATGCAATTCCTGCACTCATTATAATTGGAATTGCAATTTCTTGATAGTTTGAATATGAAGTTCTTAATTTTTCTATAAGTAAAGCTCCAACTATTGCAAAGATTATACCAAACCACATAGGGTTTATAAATGCTAATGCTGGTGATAAGGTAATAATAAACATTCCAAACGAAATACCGCCTAGTGTGACGTGACTTAAAGCATCAGCAATTAATGATAATCGCCTTACCACTATAAATGCACCAATTAAAGGTGCAATAAAACCAATCAATATTCCACTTAAAAGTGAATATCTCATAAAATCAAAATTTAACAATGCTTCAATCATGATATTCACCTCTTAATTCAATCCATATACTTATCATAATTAACTCCTATTTAAAATTATGCTTCACAGCATGAACGATTATGTTGATGATCAACAAATTTAATTGGATGACCATATATTTTTGAAATTTCAACTTCATCAAGAGACTTAAATTCTTCAGTAGAACCATGAAAATGAAGATGTTTATTTAAGCAAGCGACTTTTGTAGCTGTGTCTACCACAACGCCTATATCATGAGTAACTAAAATAATCGTTATACCTTCTTCTTTTAAATGTTGCAAGGTGGCATAAAATTCATTCACATGTTTTGCATCAATCCCATTTGTCGGTTCGTCTAATACTAAGACGGATGGATTTGAAATTAAAGCGCGTGCAATTAGTACACGTTGTTGTTGTCCACCGGATAATTCTGCAATATTTTTATTCTTTAGATGATGAATATTTAAACGATGTAAAACATTATCTACTTGTTGTTCATCACTTTTATTAAACCACTGAAAAATTCTTTTCGTTTTAGTTAAACCACTTAAAACGACTTCTTTCACACTAGCAGGAAATCCTGCAGTAAAAGCATTGGCTTTTTGAGACACATAACTAATTTTTAATGCAGATTGAGTATTTTTTTTATAAGATTTCCCGTCAATGTATATTTCACCGTGTTGTAATGGTAACAAGCCAAGAATAACCTTTAAAAGAGTAGATTTCCCGGCTCCATTAGGGCCAACAATTGCAAGAAAGTCACCTTTATTAATTCGGATATTAATGTTTTCTAATACTTGTTTATTATCAAAATAATAATCAATATTTTTTAATTCAAAAACAGGTTGATTCATCTTTTCACCTCGCTAAATACTATACAATTATATATGTTTTTTGTAAATAGTAATGTTTACGAATTAAAATAAGAGTAAGATAGGCTCTTTGTAGATTATGCTATCTTACTCTTATTTTAATTATTGATTCAATATTTTTCCTTTTAATTTAGGATCAAAAATTTGAGATTTTAACATTTCAATTTCAAAGCGATAAGGCGGCTTTTTATTTTTCTTATCTTCTCCTACATAAGGAGTTTCAAGGATTTTAGGAATGTCTTTAAAAGCTTCATGATGTACCACATTATTCAAAGCATCAAAACCAATATATCCAAATCCAATATTTTCATGTCGGTCTTTATGTGCACCTTGTTCATTTTTACTATCATTTACATGAACAACTTTAATACGGTCTATTCCAATGATTTTATCAAACTCATTCAAAACGCCATCAAAATCATTTTTGATATTATAACCAGCATCATGTGTATGACAGGTATCAAAGCAAATAGATAACCGATCGTTATGTGTCACACCATCAATAATGCGAGCAAGTTCTTCAAAACTACGTCCAATTTCTGTTCCTTTTCCAGCCATTGTTTCAAGTGCAATTCGTACATCATGATCATGTGTTAACACTTCATTTAATCCTTTAATAATCTGATTAATTCCTTTATCTGCACCGGCACCTACATGCGCACCTGGATGTAAGACAATATCTTTCGCTCCTATAGCTTGAGTGCGTTCAATCTCATTTTGAAGGAAATTCACACCTAGTTCGTAAACTTCAGGCTTCGTTGTATTTCCTATATTTATTATATAAGGAGCGTGTACAACAATATTGGATAAACCATATTGTTCCATAACTTTATGACCTTTTTCAATATTTAAATCGTTTATATTTTTTCTTCTTGTATTTTGAGGTGCACCTGTATAAATCATAAATGTTGATTCACCAAATTGATGTGCTTCTTCGGCCGATCCTTCTAACATTTTTTTACCACTCATTGATACATGTGAGCCAATTAACATTTGTTTCACCTAACCTTTTTTATTGTTTTTTCGTTGTTGTCTACTACGTTGTTTACTGTATTGCTTTCTCTCTTGTCGTTTCATTCTTTCTACTTCTTGTTTAAATTTCTTTTTATAGCCTGGTTTAACTTTATTTTTAGATTTACTTCTTACTTTATGTTTTACTTGATTTGTTAAATGATCATCTTTACGTTCACGTTTATGACGTGTATTGTGCGCTTTGATTGGCTTAAGTTCTCCATTTTTAATATCAACATTATCAAAGTGATAGCCTTTATCTTCAATAAGAGAAATATTATGTTCTTCATCTGGGCTATATAACGTTATAGCCACGCCTTTATAATTTCCACGTCCTGTTCTACCCACTCTATGGGTAAAAAAATCAATATCATTAGGAACATCAAAATTTACTACATGACTAACGCCTTCAATATCAATTCCTCTTGAAGCTAAATCACTTGCAATAACATATTGGAAATCTAAATTCCGAATACGTTTCATTTGTTGTTTACGTTCTCTAGGTGTTAAACCGCCATGAATCATACCTACTTTAATGCCAGACTCATTAAGAGATTGAGCAAGTTCATTTGCATTTTCTCTACTGTTACAAAAAATAATACATAGATATGGATTTAGTATATCAATTAATTGTAAAGTTTTATCAACTTTTTCAGTTCCTTTAGTAGGAATCAAATAAAATTCAATATTTTTTTTATTTTGGGATTTGTTATCAACTACAACATATTCAGGGTGACTAAGATACTTATTTAAAAACGGTTCTAATGATTTTGGAATTGTTGCACTAAAGACTGCAATATTAGCATTTTCATCTAAACGAGCAGCAATATAATCCACATCTTCTATTAACCCTAAATCAATGAGTAAATCTGCTTCATCGATAATTAAATATGATGCCTTATGAATATGCAAATGTCCACTCTGAGCTAAATCATTGATTCGTGTTGGTGTACCAATCACTAATTGAGGTTGTTGATTTGTTCGTTGTTTATCTTTCTCTATGTCAGTACCACCAATAAATAAACTTACTTTAATATCTGATTGAAAACTAGCTAGATGACTAGCCACTTTATACAATTGTTGTGCTAATTCACGAGTTGGTGCAACAACAATACTTTGAGGTTCTTTAATGTCAGTATTAATTAAATCTATTAAAGGTAATAAAAAGGCATGTGATTTGCCAGTACCGGTTTGTGATTGACCAATTAAATTAGTCCCTTTTTTTATACGTGGAATAATTCTATTTTGAATTTCAGTAGGTTTATTAAAATTTAAATCTTTAACTGCATCAATAAGATTTGGATTTAAATTAAATATTTCAAATGGATGATTAGCCATTCATCTGGCCTCCTTTGTATTGTTTTAAATATAATTAAATGGATCTGTATTTATTTCTGAAGCTTCTATATTAAACTGCTTACTATCATTACTAAATAACCATCGTCCTAGTAAGTCTTTAAGTCCTTCTTTCATAACGTACTCACTATAATGATTGATATCTAATAAATGAATGCCATTAGTTTTAGCATCAAGTGCATCATGATGTTTTATGTCTCCAGTAACGAAAACATCTGCTCCCTTTTTAAAAGCACTAGTTTCAAAACCGATACCAGCACCTCCGATAATAGCAACTGTTTTAATTAACGCTTCTGAAGGACCTGTATAACGAACGCTAGGAATATTTAAATGTGCTTTAGCATATTTAGCAAAATCTTCTAAATTTAATGGTTCATTTAGTTCACCTATTTTTCCAAGACCATAATTAGCAGATGTCGTCATCTTAATAAAATCGTATACAGGTGTTTCATAAGGATGGTAATTAATAATTGCATTTTTAGCAATACTTAATTGATCTTTACGAATCATAAATTCTACCTTCACTTCATTTACATGTTCAATTCGATTTAGTTCTCCAATATGAGGGCGAGCGTCTCCAACTGGTTTGAATTGACCTTTACCTTTGGACTCAAAGAAACAATATTCATAATTCCCTTCTTTTGCTAGACCAATATTATTTATATGATATTTAAATGATTCTAGATTTTCTTCCGGAATGTAAGTTTGTACTTTATAATAAAAAGATTCTTCTTCATTTAAAAATCTAATATTAGTTAAATTTAATTTTTTTGCTAGCATCTCATTGACACCATCAATGTGATTATCTAAATTGGTGTGTAAAGCAATAAGTTGAATATCATTTTGAATAAGCATGTGTATCAATTTACCGTATCCATCATTAACTAATGATTTAACACCTTTAAAAATTAAAGGGTGATGCGCAATAATTGTATTGTATCCTTTGCTAATTGCCTCTTCTATTACTTCCATTGTGCAATCTAATGCTGTCAAAATACCTGTTATTTCTTTAGTGTCATCTCCAATTAATAAACCCACATTATCCCAGCTTTCAGCAGTTTTAAGGGGAACATGTTGGTCAATAATTGACATTAGTTCTTTAATTTTCATTATAGAGCACCTCTCTTATCATTGATATCTCTTCTTCAATCTCTTCTAGTCTCTCATGATGTTGTATTGGATTCAATTGATTACGAATATACTCTAAAGCTGCTAACTCTCTTTCCCATTTTTTTATAAAAATATCGTTTTTATGATTTAAAAGAATAGGACCAAATTTAAGTGATTTCTTATTAAGAAGATTAAGATTTTCTTTCCATTCACTAACTACAATTTCATAGATATGCCCTTTTTCTTCTAAAATTTCTTCAGCAATAATATCATAATTAAGATGTTGAAGTGTCTTGCGTAAGGTTTCAGTTTGAATATTACTTTGCAAAATTAGACGTGGATGATGTGCAAGTTTATTTTTACCCTCATCTAATATTTTCGCTATCAAAGGTCCACCCATTCCACAAATTGTGACATTATCTACTTTATCTTTCTCAGTTAGAATACTAAGACCATCACCTAATCGAACATCGATATGTTGAGTAAGTTGATGCTGTGCTACATTCGTTTTAGCAGCTGTATAAGGTCCTTTTATTACTTCACCAGCAATAGCATCATCGCATAGATGATGTTGTAATGCATAAATAGGTAAATAAGCGTGATCAGAACCGATATCAGCTAATGAATTAGGTAATAAGTATTGGCTTACAACTTTTAATCTATGATTTAATGATATCATTGTTATCTCCTTTATTATAAAAAGAGGCTAGGACATAGTATTGTCTTAGCCTCAAATTTCTTTATACATAACATCTATCGTTAACTCAGATTTAGCATTAATCTTAGTCCATAAAATCTTTAAGACGCTTGCTACGACTTGGATGTCTTAATTTTCTAAGCGCTTTAGCTTCGATTTGACGAATACGTTCTCTTGTAACACCGAACACTTTACCTACTTCTTCTAATGTTCTAGTTCGTCCGTCATCAAGGCCAAATCTTAAACGTAAAACATTTTCTTCTCTATCAGTAAGTGTATCTAAAACGTCTTCTAATTGTTCTTTCAATAACTCATAAGCAGCATGGTCAGAAGGACTTTGTGCTTCTTGATCTTCAATAAAGTCTCCTAAGTGACTGTCATCTTCTTCACCTATTGGCGTTTCTAGGGATACTGGCTCTTGAGCTATTTTAAGTATTTCGCGAACTTTTTCAGGTGGTAAATCCATTTCTTCACCAATTTCTTCAGGAGCAGGATCACGACCTAAATCTTGTAATAATTGTCTTTGTACGCGAATAAGCTTATTAATTGTTTCAACCATATGCACAGGAATACGGATGGTGCGAGCTTGGTCAGCAATAGCACGTGTAATGGCTTGTCTAATCCACCATGTAGCATAAGTAGAAAATTTAAATCCTTTACTAAAATCGAACTTTTCTACTGCTTTGATAAGCCCCATATTTCCCTCTTGGATTAAGTCTAAGAAAAGCATACCACGACCAACATATCGTTTCGCAATACTTACAACTAATCGCAAGTTGGCTTCTGCAAGGCGAGATTTTGCTACTTCATCACCTTGTTCAATACGTTTAGCTAATTCAATTTCTTCTTGTGCGCTAAGAAGATTTACACGTCCAATTTCTTTTAAGTACATTCTTACAGGATCATTAATTTTAACACCTGGAGGCGCACTTAAGTCATTTGGATTTAATTTTTCATCTGTATCTGAACTATCTTTTTCATTTACTAAACTAATATCGTTATCATTTAGTTGGTCAAAGAAATCATCCATTTGGTCGGAATCCATGTCAAAATTTTGCAGCTTTTCAGCAATTTCTTCATGACTTAGATGACCTTCCTTTTTACCTTTTTCAATTAATTGTTTTTTAACATCTTCTAATGTTAAAGTCGGATCAATTGTTTGTTTTTTGATTTTAACTTGGTTATCAGACATGAAAAGGCCTCCCAATCGTATTTTCAACTTTCAATTAAGATATTTAATTATATAATAAATTATTATAATAAGAAAAGTATATTTTATAATAAACATGAAATATTATCATTCTATAGGTAATAAAATGATATCCTTATTTCATAAATATTTAACTTATTATTTCTCTACCCTTTAAAAAAGCATAATAACCATTATACAGTAATGGTTATTAAATATAAATACTATATTAAAAGTTTAATATTTGTTTATATTCCTTTAATTTAAATGTTCATCTACATGCGTTGCTTGTTTTTATTAACTATCATTTGTAAATAATACTTTTGAGATTCTACGTCACCAATTCTAAGTGCTTCTTTTAATTTATGATTAAGTTCTTCAATAGAATCTTCATATTTGTTTTCATTTAAAGTTGAGATATATTCTTCAATTTCTAAATCATAAGGTTCTCGATTTAATTCATAATCATCAAGCTGTATGATTGCTTCTCTAATATCTTTATCTTCAATGTATAATATTAAATCACTAATCGAATAGTAATCATTTTCAGAATAATAATCGGTTAGCACTTTAAAAATACTTTGGAAATATTTATTCGTAAAATCATTTGCTTCAAGTTGTCGATTATAATTTAGAAATACATCTTTATCCATCATAAAGTGTTTTAATAAAGCTCTTTGTGCTTTTTCACTTTTGTTTAAATGTGTAAAAACAATATTTAAATTTTGAGAATTTAAATTCGAGTTATCATTGGTATTTCCAATATAGTCTTCTTCATATGAGATAAATTCAGGTTGTTGATGTACATTGGACATAATAGTATTGGCATCAATATTGAAAATGTCAGCTACGTCATTCACAATTTTATTTTTTAATATTGAAGATCTGACAAATGAAAGATCTTCAGTAATCTCTTTAAAGTGACGCTCATAAGCTAGATCATTATTTTCAATTTCATCTCGATAGAATTGAACTTTGTAAATAATAAACGATTTCTTCTCATTATTTATAAATTCTATAAATTTTTCTTTACCGAATTTAACTATATATTCATCGGGATCCATGTTTTTTGGTAATTGTACTACAAATACATTCAATCCATGTTTAAGTAAATGTTCTCCAGTTTTTAAAATGGCCTCTTGACCAGCAAAGTCTCCATCAAACATTAAAGTTATATTAGAGGTTAATTTTTTTAACACTGTAATGTGATCTTCTGATAATGCTGTACCCATACTTGCTACTACTGTTTTTAATCCAGCGTAATCAGCTTTAATTACATCCATGAATCCTTCTAACAACATTACTTCATCATTTTTTCTAATTGACTTTCTTGCGCTATCAAGATTATAAAGTAATCGTCTCTTTTGAAAAATCGGTGTCTCAGGACTATTTAAATACTTAGGCTCTTGATTGTTATAAGTTCTACCAGAAAAACCGACAATTCTTCCTTGAGCGTTTTTTAAAGGAAACATAATGCGATCTCTAAAACGATCATAGTAACTAAAATTTTCTTCGTTACGTGATAACAAACCAGCTTCATAAGCTAGTTCTATGTCATATCCTTTTTGTTGTAAAAAGTCATGACAAAAGTGAGCGTTATTAGGGGCATACCCAATTCCACGAGATTTTATTAATTCTTCAGTGAAACCACGATTTACAAGATAATTTAAAGCTTCTTCACCTTCTACGGATTTCATTAATGCATACATATAATATTCATTAATTAATTCATGCATTTCAATCATTTTTAAGTCTTCAGATGCTATCTGCGTTGTAGATGGATTAGAATGACCAATATCTACTTTTATATTAACGCGTTCTCCAAGTTCTTGTACTGCTTCTACGAATGAAATGTCCTTAATGTCTTGAATAAATTGAAAAACATTTCCACCTTTTTTACAACCAAAGCAATGGCATATTTGTTTATCTTCAGAAACTGTAAACGAAGGTGTTTTTTCATCATGAAAAGGACACAAACCAATGTAATTGCGTCCTCTTTTTTCTAATTTCACATATTCACTTACTAAATCTAAAATATCTGTTTTTTCCTTTATTTCGTTGATTACAGACTGTTCTATACGCAATATATATCACCTATTAAATAGTAGTCATAGTATTATACACTTTTATAGAAGGTTTTTAAATATTTATGCTTTACTTTCAATGATTTGTATAACATCATTTGCTGTTTCTTCAATAGCCTTATCAGATACATCAATAACAGGACATCCTATTTTTTCGACAATTTTTTCAAAATATTGAATTTCTTCTTTAATTCTATCTTCAGTCGCATATCTAGCATGCTCACCTAATCCTAATTGTTTAAGTCGTTGTTTTCTTATTAAATTAAGTTTATCTTCACTAATCTTTAATGCTATACATTTATTTGGATTAATTTTAAACAATTCGTCTGGTGGCGTTACCTCTGGAACTAGAGGAATGTTCATTACTTTATAGCTTTTATGCGCTAAATACTGAGATAGAGGTGTCTTAGAAGTTCTTGAAATGCCAATTAAAACAATATCTGCCTTAGGTAATCCTTTCGCATCTTTGCCATCATCATATTTTACCGCAAATTCAATTGCATCTATTTTTTTGAAATAGGCATCGTCTAATTTATGAACTCTGCCTGGCTGATTATACGGCTCCTCATCGTGCGTTTGATTAAGTAGTGTCATTAGAGGACCCATTATATCAACAGCTTTTAAGGAGAAAGCGTCTACTTTTTTCTTCATATATGCTTTGATTTTTGGTTCTACTAACGTATATACAATAATTGCATTTTTATCTATAGCGACCTGTATAACTTCATCTATATCCTTAAAGGTTTCTATATAAGGATATCTCAAAAAACCATGTTTACAAGCTTTAGGATTAAATTGAGCGACGCAAGCACTAGCAACCAACTCAGCTGTATCTCCTATTGAATCAGATGCAATGATTATCTTTATATTTTCCATTGTTTATCACCTATTCTTTAAATAATGAAACAAATAATTTTGTTATTGTTGTTTTAGATATTCTACCTACAACTTTATATTTACTATTTTCTTTTTTTCTAACAACGGGAATTGAATCAATTTCCTTATCTATCATTTGACTTGCTGCATAGATGACGAGGTCTTCTTCTTCTAAATAAACAATATTAGGCATACGTGACATAATGACACTTATAGGCATAGTATGAATATCTTGCCCAATCATAGAGGCACGTAACAAATCTTTTCGCGAGCTCACACCAATCAATTCATCTTTTTGATTAGTAATAAATAATGTTCCTGTATCTTCTAAAAATATAGTACATATAGCATCATAAATTGTCATATCTTCTTTAACGATAACAGGTAGAGACATATGATCTTTTATTATATATTGACGTAACTGATCACTGACTAATTTATTCTTAGATTTACCTGAATAATAATAACCCACACGTGGTCTAGCTTCAATAAAACCAGACATAGTTAAAATAGCTAAATCAGGACGTAAAGTAGCACGAGTTAAATTAAGTTTATCTGCTATATGTTCACCTGTTATTGGGCCACCATCTTTAACTATTTCAATTATTTGTTCTTGTCTTTTACTTAATTCTATAGGTCTTCACCCCTTTTAATTTCATTTTTATTATACCTATTTATATATATACCTACAAATACATATAAATCCTTGCTATTAAATTTTCTATGAATTAAAATATGATTAAGCGAGTTAAGGTCGGTGGAAGCTTAACATTTCAAAAATTGGCTTATCAATATCATTACATAAAAGCGAGTGTCTACACTAATTTGGGTGGAACCGCGGGTTATTTTGTTAACACTATATATTTATATAGATGAATTATTAACTCGTCCCAAGATAATAATAAGTATTATTTTATATTTATTTATTGTCTTGGGACGTTTTTATTTTAAAAGGAGAGATATTATGGTTAAAGATATGGATACTATTGTATCACTAGCTAAGCATAGAGGATTTGTATTCCCAGGCAGTGATATTTACGGTGGTTTATCTAATACATGGGATTATGGTCCATTAGGTGTTGAATTAAAAAATAATATTAAAAAAGCATGGTGGCAAAAATTCATTACTCAATCACCATACAATGTTGGGATTGATGCTGCCATTTTAATGAATCCAAAAACTTGGGAAGCATCTGGTCATTTAGGTAATTTTAACGACCCAATGATTGATAATAAAGATAGTAAAATTCGCTATCGTGCAGATAAATTAATCGAAGACTATATGCAAAATGAAAAAGGTGACGAAAATTTCATTGCTGATGGCTTAAGTTTTGAGGAAATGAAACGTATTATCGATGATGAAGGCATTGTATGTCCTGTAAGTGGGACTGCTAATTGGACAGATATTCGTCAATTTAACTTAATGTTTAAAACATTCCAAGGTGTTACTGAGGACTCTACTAATGAACTATTTTTACGTCCAGAAACTGCTCAAGGTATTTTCGTAAATTATAAAAATGTTCAACGTTCAATGCGTAAAAAATTACCATTTGGTATTGGTCAAATCGGTAAATCATTCCGTAATGAAATCACGCCTGGTAACTTTATTTTTAGAACAAGAGAATTTGAACAAATGGAATTAGAATTCTTCTGTAAACCTGGTGAAGAAATTGAATGGCAAAATTACTGGAAAACATTTGCAAGTCAATGGTTAAAAGATTTAAACATCAATGAAGAAAATATGAGATTACGCGATCATGATGAAGAAGAATTATCTCACTATTCTAATGCGACTACAGATATTGAATATAAATTCCCATTTGGTTGGGGCGAATTATGGGGTATTGCAAGCCGTACTGATTTTGACTTGAAAAAGCACAGTGAACATTCTGGTGAAGATTTCAGATATCATGATCCAGAAACAAATGAGAAATATATTCCATATTGTATTGAACCTTCTTTAGGGGCAGATCGTGTTACATTAGCTTTCTTATGTGATGCTTATGATGAAGAAGGCGTTGAAGGTAGTAAAGATGCTCGTACAGTAATGCATTTCCACCCTGCTTTAGCGCCATATAAAGCTGCTGTTTTACCATTAAGTAAAAAATTATCTGAAGAAGCAATTAAAATCTTTGAACAATTAAGTTCTAAGTTTTCTGTTGATTTTGATGAATCACAATCAATTGGTAAGCGTTATCGTCGTCAAGATGAGATCGGTACTCCTTACTGTATTACATTTGATTTTGATTCATTAGAAGATAATCAAGTTACAGTACGTGATAGAGATTCTATGGAACAAGTTCGTATGCCAATCTCAGAATTAGAAACATTCTTAGCTGAAAAAGTTAAGTTTTAATATAACAAGAACCCACTTATTACTTACTATGAGTAATAAGTGGGTTCTTTTAATTAATTTAAACATTTTATATTATTCTAATCGCTTAAGTTGATTAATTAATTTTTGACCTTTAAAGTACATGCCAGCATATTCTCTATACAGCATTATCATTAATTCTGACATTTCATCTAATAAAGCTTGGTTAATATTAAAATGATTCATTTTATCAATTGGCAACTTTTGTAAAATATCCAATAAATAAAATGTTTTATTGGATAGCTTTAAGGCATAAGGATCATTATTTAATACAGTTTCTGAGATGGTCCCATCATATTTAAAACTGTAAGCAATAAGCTTAGATTGATCAGTATCACCAGTAATTGCACAATAATCGAAAAATGCGCCAAAACCAAATTTATTCATACATTTCAATAATACGATAATCGACATTAATTGAGCAGAATTACCTTCTGAAATTTTATTGAGTACAAATTCTAATAACTTATAATGATATAAAGAAACTTCATTTGGTTCTAATGATCGATCTATTGCTTCGACGCATAAAGTCGCATAACTACTATCAAAAATATCTAATCGTAATTGATAATATTGGTTTATGACATCAATAGAACTGAGCGTTCCCATACCTTTCCATTTATTATAAATAAATAAGCCATACACAAAGAGTTGTGTATGAGCTTGCAAGCCGGTTTTAGATTTCTTAGCACGTCTTACCATAATAGGAATTTTAGCACCATGCTCGTTTAATATTGTAATAATTTTATCGGATTCACCATAATCTACTGATTTTATGATAATTCCTTTTTGTTTTTCTAACAATGCATCTCACCGGCTTTCCTATTAATTTAAACGTTAATCTTGATCTTCAACATATCCCATTTGACGAATAAAGTTTACTTTATTTCTCCAATCTTTCTGAACTTTTACCCATAATTCGAGGTAAACTTTTGATCCGAGAAGCATTTCAATATCACGTCGAGCTCTTTTACCGACTTCTTTAAGTTTTTTCCCACCCTTACCTATAACAATTCCTTTTTGAGAATCACGTTCAACAAAAATAGTTGCTTCAATTCTTACTCTTTCTTCACTTTCCTTAATCATTCTATCTACATTTACCCCTATTGCATGGGGGATTTCTTCACTTGTTAGATGTAAGATTTTTTCTCTAATAATTTCGCCTACTACAAATTGTTCTGGATGATCCGATATTTGATCATCAGGGTAATATTTTGGACCTTCAGGTAAATAATCTTTAAGTACATCGATAAAGTGATCCACATTCAATCCTTCAAGTGCCGAAATTGGCACAATTTCAGTAAAATCCATATAGGTTTTATATTTTTCAATCTTAGGCATAAGTGCATCTGGATGAACTAAATCAATTTTATTTAACACTAGAAATACTGGTGTTTTAACATTTTTTAGCATTTCCATTATATATTCGTCACCACGACCAATATCTTCATTTACATTTACCATAAACATAATAGCATCAATTTCTGATAGTGTATTTTTAGCTACACGCATCATATAATCTCCTAATTTATGCTTAGGTTTATGAATACCTGGTGTATCTAAGAAAATGATTTGAGCATCTTCTCTTGTCATTACTCCCTGAATTTTATTTCTTGTTGTTTGAGCTTTATCTGACATAATTGCAATTTTATGTCCAATGACTCTATTCATAAACGTGGATTTTCCCACATTCGGTCTCCCTATAATAGATACAAATCCTGATTTGTGTTCTGTCATTTATTCTAAATCCTTTCCCGAAAAGCCGTGAGGTAATAGTTCTGCTACAGTTGACTTAATCATCTCACCTTTATGATTTGTCATATACACAGGCATGTCGTCATCACAGAGTTCTTTTAATACTTGACGACATGTTCCACAAGGTGATGACGGATGTTCAGCGTCAACGGTAACTGTTATTGATTCAAAATCTCCTGGTCGATAGCCTTCTGAAATTGCAGCTACTAAACTAGATCGTTCTGCACAAATCGTTGCTGGATAAGCTGCATTTTCAACATTTGCTCCATAAAAATGGCGACCGTCTTTTGTTTTTAAATATGCACCTACTTTAAAATGACTATACGGTACATAAGCACGTTGTTGAGCTTTTCTAACTTCTTGAAAATAATGTGATTGATAACTCATTTTATTGTCCCCTTTAAAAAAAGATGTGAGGTATAAAAATCATTAAACCCATAATTAGTGCAAAGATTGAAACAACCATAACACTAAAGGCGGCAATATCTTTAGCTTGTTTAGCTAATTCGTGATAGTCAGAAGTAACTAAATCTACGACGCATTCTATAGCTGTATTCACAGCCTCAAGCGTAAGTACCAAAGTGATGCTTAACAAAATAAACAACCATTCTACAGTTGAAAGTCTTACGATAATTCCTAAAATGATAGCTATGAATGCGAATATTAAGTGTATTAGATAATTGTGATCTTTTTGAAGAAGTGTTTTTAAACCATCAAAAGTGTATTTAAATCGTTTTAAAAATTTAATCTCTAGTCAATCCATATGCGTTTAAAATTTCTTTTTGGCGTCCAAACATTTCTTTTTCATCTTCTTCATTCATATGATCATATCCTAATAAGTGTAAAAAACCATGTAAAGCTAAAAAACCAAGTTCTCTTTCAAATGAATGATTATAAGATTCAGCTTGTTCCTTAGCTACATCAGTACAAATAATAATATCTCCTAACACTCTAGGAATATCTAAACCAATAATATCTGGTTCATCTTCTTCAAGTGCAAAAGAAATAACATCAGTCACTCTATCTTTATCTCGATAATTTTTATTTATTTCTTGAATTTCATCTTTATCTACAAAAGTAACTGACAATTCAGCATCTTCATGAATGTTTTCTTTTTCTTTAGCAAAGTTAATTAAGTCTTCGATTTGATGATACCATTCATCTTTAACTAAGTTTGTATGATCATTGAAATCAATCGTAAACATTTAATTGTCTCCTTCATAACGTTCGATAATTTTACTTACTAATGGGTGTCGTACTACATCACTTTGATCTAGTTCCATTATATTTATTCCTTTAACACCACGAAGGTTCTTAATAGCTTCTTTTAATCCACTTTTAACACCTTTTGGTAAGTCAATTTGAGTTTGGTCTCCAGTTACAACCATTTTTGAACCAAATCCTAGACGAGTTAAAAACATTTTCATTTGTGCATGTGTTGTATTTTGAGCTTCATCTAAAATGACAAATGCATCATCTAGAGTTCTACCCCTCATATACGCTAAGGGAGCAATTTCAATTGTACCTCGTTCAATAAAACGTGCTGTTTGTTCTCTACCTAGGACAGTATTTAAACCATCATAAAGAGGTCTTAAATATGGATCAACTTTTTCTTTTAAGTCTCCTGGTAAGAAACCTAATGATTCACCAGCTTCTACAGCTGGTCTTGTTAAAACAATTCTTTTTACTGTTCCTTTTCTTAATTGTTTTGCAGCATAAACAACTGCAAGGAAAGTTTTACCTGTTCCAGCAGGACCTATACCAAACACTAAATCATTACGTTTCATAGCATTAATATAAAGACGTTGCCCCATTGTTTTTGCACGAATTGTTTTACCAAAGGCATCTTTAGTAATCTCTTCATCATATAAATCCAATAGATATTGAATAGTGTCATTTTTAGCCATCTTTATGGCAGCCTCAACATCTTTTAATGTAATTGAATGTCCTAACTCAATTACCTTTAATAAATTTTTAAGAACTAATTCTGCTTTTTCAACATGCTCTAATACTTGACCTTTTACTGCAATTTCTTGCCCACGAGCATGTATGATAACATCAAATGCTTCTTCAATCGATTTTAAATGTTCATCATTATTACCAATTAAAGCTTGAGAATGGTTGATGTTATCTATTTGAATTATTCCTGGCATAAAAGCGCTCCTTTTCACATAAAACATATTCATTAATAATTAATCTTTCATATAAATTTTACTAAACAATGATAAAGTATACAAATTTAAATGTTTTGAATGAATAATTAACCTAAGATAATATAACATAATAAAAAGTACCAAGAACAATATGTGTTTTAGGCGCATCTTAACATATTAGGAGCATAAATAAAGAGACTTCCACGTAGAAAGTCTCTTGTAAAGGTCAGAATGAAACAATAAATGTTGTCTTATTCTTTTATTTATAACCCTTATAATTTTTTAGGTTTATTTAGTATTTCTTGCCAAATAATCCCATCAACTATCGGGTCATTGTCAAATTGAAACGTTTGATGTGTCATATTTTTTTCAATAGATTTACTATTGAGTAATTGATTCAGTTTATAACGTTTCGTTTTTTCAGATAAGTACTTATCATTAATAATTTCTTTAGCTTTCTTTTCAATTAAAGAAAGTTGTTTTTCTTTTTCTTTGTCAATTTCAGATCTCACATTAAATAATTCTTTTGATAGCGAGTCTTCTAACTGTTTTTTAATATCTTTTTCACTTTGAGATCTCTCTCGTGAAGTTGAATCACTATCTTTAGAAGGCACTTTTTCGGTATGAGATTGTTTAGTTTCAAACCGTTTTAATTCTCCACGAGGATGTTCAGTCTTAACTTCTTTTTTAAGATTTTTATCACTGTGAACCGTTTCTTTTTTAGAAGATGGTTTTGGTGATGATGTTTTTTTATTTTGTTCTTCTTCATCAAATTCTGATGCCATCTCATTAAAAGCTTCTTCTATCTGTTCAAAAATACCTTTTTTTCTTGGTGTGTTTTGCGTAGGTCTTTGTGTATTTTTGTGTGGAGGCGTTTGATTTTTTCGTTGTTCATGACTTTTATCTCTCATTGCACTAATACCAGTAACAATCACAGAAATAACGAATATAAGAATTCCAATATTCATTTAATCACCCCTCTATTTAATTTGGTGATTCATCGTCATTTTGTTCAGTACGTTTATTAATAGCGTTTCTCATACCTGTATCTGCTTCTACATTTTTTAAATTATAGTAATCTTTTACTCCAATATTACCTTTACGTAAAGCTTCAGCCATCGCTAGTGGTACTTCTGATTCAGCTTCTACTACCTTAGCACGCATTTCTTGAACACGTGCTTTCATTTCTTGTTCAGAGGCAACAGCCATAGCACGTCGTTCCTCAGCTTTAGCTTGAGCAATATTTTTATCTGCGAGTGCTTGTTCCGTTTGTAAATCAGCGCCGATATTTTTACCGATATCTACATCTGCAATATCAATTGATAAAATTTCGAATGCTGTTCCTGAATCCAATCCTTTACTTAATACTGTTTTAGAAATATTATCAGGATTTTCTAGTACTTGTGTATGATGTTCACTAGAACCAATTGTGGAAACAATACCTTCACCAACTCGTGCAATAATTGTTTCTTCTCCAGAACCACCTACAAGTCTAGAAATATTAGCTCTTACTGTAATTCTAGCTTTAGCTTTAACTTCGATACCGTTCATCGCAACACCGGCAATAAAGGGAGTTTCGATTACTTTGGGATTAACAGACATTTGAACAGCTTCTAAGACATCGCGTCCTGCTAAGTCTATTGCGGCACCTCTTTCAAAAGGTAAATTGATATCTGCACGTTGAGCTGCTATGTTGGCATCCACTACTCTATCTACATTACCACCAGCTAGATAATGAGATTCCAATTGATTTGTTGTTAAATTTAGTCCTGCTTTATGAGCTTTAATAAGAGGACCTATCACTTTACGAGGAGATACTCTACGAAGTCGCATTCCTACAAGTGTAGCAATACTAACTTTTACACCTGCAGCAATAGCGGAAATCCATAATCCGACTGGTACAAATGAAAATAATAATAATAAAGCAACTATTATAATAATCGCAATAATTATAATTCCAATATTTAACATTGACTTTACTCCTTTTATATTTTTATTTCTCTTACAACTACTCTACTACCTTCTACCTCTAAAATTTTTACTTTTTTATTTCTCAAGATAAATGTACCGTCAGAAACAGCATCAATTCTTTTGTCATCTAAAGTTATGATTCCAGCAGGTCTTAAATCAGTAGTAGTATACGCAGTTTTTCCCACTAAGTAAGAACGATCATCATGAGATCTATAACCAGCTTCTGTACTCGTTGAATCATTCAATATCACTTTATCAAAAAATGGTATTTTACGATTAAACACTTTCACCAAAATCACCCATTCTATAATAGAAAGTATTAAAGCGACAATAACATTAAAGAGCATAACTAAAATATTATCTCCTAACATAATCATACTAACAATAATAAGCACTATTCCTATAATTCCAATTACTGCTCCAACAATGAATAGTTCTATTATTACTAAGATGATACCTATGAAAAACAATAAAATTGAAATCAAATTGACATCGCCATTAATTAAAAACCCTAGAAATAGAATAAGTAACGCTAGAGAAGCTAAAATACCTAAAATATTTATCCTTTTAGAATAAAGTTGATATAAAAAACCTAAAAAGATAATACATGTAAGAATTAATAAAACAATAGGATTAACAATGATATTTGACATATCACCCAACCATGAATGATTCAATGAAGCAAAAGTATTCTCGATATGTATCAAATTTATACTTATCATTATCTCACCTCGCTCTCAATTAAATTATACATGAAATAAATACTATATTATAGTATTACAATTGTATAAAAAAACTCTCAATTAGTTTAACTAATTGAGAGAATATATATATAATTAACATTCATGTTGAGGGAGTCAACAGAGCTATTAATTATTTGAATTTACGTTTACGTGCAGCTTCTGATTTTTTCTTACGTCTTACACTTGGTTTTTCGTAAAATTCACGTTTACGTACTTCTTGGATAGTACCACTTTTAGATACTGAACGTTTAAATCTACGTAATGCATCTTCTAGTGATTCGTTTTTACGTACTACTGTTTTAGACATCTGTATTTCCCTCCCTCCAAATATCAACGAAACTTAAAGTCAATAATTGCATAGAAATAATTAACTATGCTTTATTTAGTATAATATATGAAATAATTATGGTCAATTATAAATCTTTATAATTTCAAAAATTTATAATAATACGCCTTCTTCAGTTTTATTAGTAGCATGATTAACGATTCTAACTGCACTACCAATGTTAATTGGATAATCAGCTTTATTAATTTTAACTTTAACAATCTCACCGATTAAATCCTCACTACCCTCAAATTCAACTTTCATATAATTATCTGCGTAACCTACTAATGTATCTTTTGTTTCTCCTACTTCTTCTGGAATCACTTCTAAAACTTCATTTTCAAATTTTGATGCGTATTCTTTAGCAAGTTGGTCACTTAAAGCAATAAGTTTATGTACACGTTCATTTTTAATTGACTCATCAATTTGATCATCCATACGTGCAGCAGGTGTACCAATACGTTGTGAATACGGGAAAACATGTAACTCTGAGAATTTATGTTTAACTATAAAATCATATGTTTCTTGGAATTCTTCTGCAGTTTCTCCTGGGAAACCTACTATAACATCACTTGTAACCGCTAAATCAGGTAATGCATCATGTAACTTTGTTAGTCTTTCAGAAAAATGTTCCATAGTATATTTACGGCGCATACGTTTTAATACTGTATCTGAACCTGATTGTAATGGTACATGTAAATGTCTAACCACTTTATTAGAATTTTTTAGAACATCAATGACTTCATCAGTAAGTTGACTGGCTTCAATTGAAGAAATTCTAATTCTTTCTAAACCATCAATTTCCTCAAGATCTCTGAGTAATTGAGCTAAATTATAATTTTTTAAATCTTGACCGTATCCACCGGTATGAATACCAGTTAATACAATTTCTTTATATCCAGATTGAACTAATTGTGTTGCTTGTTCAACTACTTTTTCAGGATCTCTAGAGCGCATTAAACCACGTGCCCATGGAATAATACAAAACGTACAAAAGTTATTACAACCTTCTTGGATTTTTAGAGATGCACGAGTTCTATCCGTAAAATAAGGTACATCTAATTCTTCATATGTACGATTTTTCATAATATTTCCAACACCATTAATTGGTTGACGTTCTTCTCTAAATTGATCAATATAACTAAGTAATTTATGTCTGTCTTGAGTACCAACAACGACATCTACGCCTGGAATCTCCATAATTTCAGCAGAAGATGTTTGTGCATAACAACCTGTAACACATACTACTGCATCAGGATTACGACGTATTGCTCTTCTAATGACTTGTCTACTTTTTTTATCACCTGTATTAGTCACGGTGCAAGTATTAATGACATATACATCTGCATTAGTTTCAAAATCTACTCTTTCATAATTAGCATCTTTAAATAATTGCCATATTGCTTCAGTTTCATAATGGTTTACTTTACAACCTAAAGTATGAAACGCTACTGTTGCCATTTAATTCACCCCATCAATTCTTTCTCAAAACTTATAGCACTAAGTGCATATAGTGGCGCAGTTTCTGCTCTTAATATTCTAGGGCCTAAACCAATGTTTAAGCTTACCTCCCTAAAGAGATCAATTTCCTTATCGGAAAAACCACCTTCAGGTCCAAATATGATTAACACACGATCATTCGTTTGAAAGTTGTTTAAAATATTTTTAAATCGACTTTTTTCACCATGCTTGGCTTCGTCTTCATATGCTATTAACACATAGTCATAATTATTTATGGTATCATAAATTACTTTTAAATTCGACTGAAATTTAACATCTGGAATAACAAGTCTATAACTTTGTTCAGCAGCTTCTTTTACAATCTTTTGCCATCTATCTATTTTCTTTTGTACCTTGTTCTCTTGTAATTTAACTACAGATCGATCCATACCCACTGAAATAAAATGATTGGCACCCAATTCTGTACTTTTTTGAAGCAACCATTCATATTTATCAGCTTTTATTAAACCACTACAAATCGTTACATCAACTGGTAATTCAGTGTCAATATCTAATTGGTTTATTGGTAAAACTTCAATTTGATTAGAACTTATATGTGTAATTTCAGTAATAAATACTTTTTTATCATTAAAATTAATTATAATTTTGTTACCAATCGTATTTCTCATTACATTTTTGATATGATGTATATCTTCTTCATTGGTAATAAAAAAACGCTGATTCTCATCAGCGTTTTGATTGATAAAGTATCGTTGCAAATTATTCACTCACTTTCTGACCAACAATGCAAACCCATCCATTGTCATGATTGATTGATACAATATTAAATCCAACACGCTTCATATGTGACAGTATATCTTCATGTTTTTCTTCTATAATACCTGAAGTTATAAAATAACCATCTTCATTTAGTGTATTATAAGCATCTTCAATCATTTCATCAATAATATGAGCTAAAATATTTGCGATAACTACATCAAATTTTTCATTTTCTTCTTTTAATAAATTACCGGGAATTGCTTCAATAGCATTTTCGCAATGATTTTTTCTAAAATTCTCCTTAGCCACACCAACAGCCATTTCGTCTATATCTAAGGCTTTAATTCTTTTAACACCTAATAAGTGACTAGCGATACTTAATATACCAGAACCTGTACCTACATCAATAACTGAAGAATCTGGTGTTACATAAGTTTCAATCGCTTTTAGACACATACTTGTTGTTGGATGATCTCCAGTACCAAAAGCCATTCCGGGATCTAATTCTATACACAATTCATCTTCTGATTCTTTTGAATAATCTTCCCAACTTGGAACAATCGTAAATCTCTCAGAAGCTCTAAAAGGATGAAAATAGTTTTTCCATTCATTAGCCCAATCTACTTCAGCAATAGTCTTTGCTGAAAACTCAACTACTGAATCATCTATAAGGTCCAAATTTAATATTTCATTTTTTAATTTATTTTTAAATTGAGTGTTATATTTCAATTCGTTAAAGTATGCTTTTAATCTCACACCTTGTTCAGGATAATCTTCTTTTTTTAATTCGTAGATTTCACCAAATTTATCAGTAGGTTGATTAATTAAATCATTTGAATCTTCTATAACTACTCCATTTGAACCATAGTTTTCTAATATGTTAGTGACTAAAGGTTCAACTTCATGATTTACAGTGACTGCAAATTCTGTCCAGTTCATGATTATTCACCTCTAAAGAATTTACGAGCTTTGACTTTAAAATTAGAAGGTTGTTCTTCCGGATTTTCACCACTGATTTCCGCAAATTCTCTCATTAATTCTTTTTGTCTATCAGTTAGTTTATTTGGTGTGACAACTTTTATATTAACAAATAAATCACCATGTCCATATCCATGAACATTTTTAACGCCTTTCTCTTTAAGACGGAATTGTTTACCAGTTTGAGTACCAGCAGGAATTGTAAGCATAACATTACTGTTTAGAGTTGGTACTTTGATTTCATCGCCAAGTGATGCTTGTGGGAAGCTAATGTTAAGTTCATAGAATAAATCATCGCCATCTCTTCTAAATTTATCAGAAGGTTTAACACGGAATACTACATAAAGATCACCATGAGGACCGCCATTTTCACCAGGTGCACCTTCACCAGCAAGACGGATTTGTTGTTCATTGTCTACACCTTCAGGTACAGTTACTTCTAATTTTACTGTTTTATTTTCAGTCCCTTTACCATGACAAGTTGGACATGGTTCTTCAAATTCTTGACCACTACCCTCACACTTAGGACAAGTTTGCTCAGTTCTTACGCGTCCTAAAATTGTATTTTGTTCAACAGATACATGTCCTGAACCATGACAATAGCTACATGTTTTTTTACTTGTGCCTGGTTTAGCACCATCACCATGACATGTATGACAGGTAACATCTTTTCGAATAGAAATTTCTTTTTTAGTACCAAAAACAGCTTCATCGAATTCTAAAGTCATAGTGTATTGTAAGTCGTCACCTTTTCTAGGTGCATTTGGATCTCTTTGACGTGAACCACCAAAGAATGAGCTAAATATATCTTCAAAGCCTCCACCGAAGCCACTGAAGTCTTGTCCACCAAATCCTTGACTACCAAATCCACCTTGGGCACCGCTATGTCCAAATTGATCATAATTTGCACGTTTATTGTCATCACTTAGAACTTCGTATGCTTCAGAAATTTCTTTAAACTTTTCATCGGCGCCTTCTTCTTTATTGATGTCCGGATGATATTTTTTTGATAATTTACGATATGCTTTTTTTATTTCATCTTTTGAAGCATCTTTACTTACGCCAAGAACTTCATAATAATCTCTTTTAGCCACAAGTATCTCTCCCTTTCTAAATTTTATAATTTAAACACATACTCAAGTATCTTAACTATAAAAGAAAAAGTCAAAGCCAATGTTCAATTGACTTTGACTTTTTGGCTTACATTTATAAATGTTTACATAGTAAACGTTATAAACGATTAGCTTTATTTTTTATCTTCGTCGTCTTTAACTTCTTTGAACTCAGCGTCTTCAACATTGCTATCATTTGATTGTTGTGAACTACCTTGTGCTTGTTGTTGAGCTTGTTGAGCTTGTTGATATACTTTAGCAGATAATTCTTGAATTACTTGTTCTAATTCTTCTTTTTTAGCTTTAATATCATCTAAATCTTGACCTTCTAATGCTGATTTAAGCGCATCTTTTTTGCTTTCAGCATTTGATTTGTCTTCTTCACTGATATTTTCACCTAAGTCTTTAATTGTTTTTTCAACTTGGAATACTAAGCTGTCTGCTTCGTTTCTTAAGTCTACTTCTTCACGACGTTGTTTATCTGCTTCAGCATTTTCTTCAGCATCTTTAACCATACGATCAATTTCTTCCTCAGATAATGCAGAACTTGATTGAATAGTGATATTTTGTTCTTTATTTGTACCTAAGTCTTTTGCAGTAACGTTTACGATACCGTTTTTATCAATATCAAATGTTACTTCAATTTGAGGTACACCACGTGGAGCTGGTGGAATATCAGTTAATTGGAATCTACCTAATGTTTTATTATCTGAAGCCATTGGACGTTCACCTTGTAATACGTGAATGTCTACTGCTGGTTGATTGTCAGCTGCTGTTGAATATACTTGAGATTTTGATGTTGGAATTGTTGTATTACGTTCAATTAACGTATTCATACGACCACCCATAATTTCGATACCTAATGATAATGGAGTTACGTCTAATAATACAACGTCTTTAACATCACCAGTAATTACGCCACCTTGGATAGCAGCACCCATTGCAACAACTTCATCTGGGTTTACACCTTTATGAGGTTCTTTACCAATTTCTTTTTTAACTGCTTCTTGTACTGCAGGAATACGAGTTGAACCACCAACTAGGATAACTTCATCAATTTCAGAAGTAGATAAGCCAGCATCTTTAAGTGCTTGACGAGTTGGTTCCATTGTTCTTCTGATTAATGAATCAGCTAATTCTTCAAATTTAGAACGAGTTAAGTTGATTTCTAAGTGTAATGGACCATTTTCTCCAGCTGAAATGAATGGTAATGAGATTTGTGTTTGAGATACACCAGATAAATCTTTTTTAGCTTTTTCTGCAGCGTCTTTAAGACGTTGTAACGCCATTTTATCTTGTGATAAGTCAACACCATTTTCTTTTTTGAATTCTGATACTAAATAGTCGATGATTACTTGGTCAAAGTCGTCCCCTCCAAGTTTGTTATCCCCTGCAGTTGATAATACTTCGAATACGCCATCGCCTAATTCAAGAATAGAAACGTCGAAAGTACCGCCGCCTAAGTCAAATACTAAAACTTTTTGATCTTGTTCAGTTTTATCTAAACCATAAGCTAATGCTGCAGCTGTTGGTTCGTTAATGATACGTTCTACTTCTAAACCAGCAATTTTACCAGCATCTTTAGTAGCTTGACGTTCAGCATCATTGAAATAAGCAGGTACAGTAATTACTGCTTTATCCACTTTATCTCCTAAATAACTTTCAGCAGTGTTTTTTAAATTTTGTAAAATCATTGCTGAAAGTTCTTGTGGTGTATATGATTTGCCGTCAATATCTACTTTATAATCTGTACCCATATGACGTTTAATTGATTGTACAGTATTTGGGTTTGTAATTGCTTGACGTTTAGCAACTTCACCTACTTGAGTTTCTCCATTTTTAAATGCCACAACTGATGGTGTTGTTCTAGCACCTTCAGGATTTTGAATTACTTTAGGTTCGTCTCCTTCTAATACAGATACGCAAGAATTTGTAGTACCTAAGTCAATACCTATTACTTTACTCATAATAAAATTCCTCCAATTTTAAAAATTTTTTAAATTTAAATCTTATTGATTAACTTTGACCATAGATGGTCTTAAAACTCTATCTTTTAATTTATACCCTTTTTGTAATTCTTGAGTGATTTCACCAGAATTGAAATCAGGATTGTCATCTTGAACAACAGCTTGATGGAAGTTTGGATCGAATTCTTGACCTTCAGATTCAATTTCTTCTAAGCCATTGTCTTTTAATGCTCTTAATAAGCTTTCATGAATCATTTGAACGCCTTTTTTGAGAGATTTAAATGATTCGTCATCACCCTCAATTTGAAGTGCACGTTCAATGTTATCGATAGTAGGTAAAATATCAGTAAGCACGGGTTGAGCTTGATATTTTTTATTTGTTTCATTTTCATTTCGAATTCGACGCTTATAATTTTCGAATTCAGCATATAATCTTAAATATTTTTCTTCATTTTCATTTGCTTTTAATTGTAATTGTTGAATTTCTTCGTCTTTAGATTGATCATTTTTATCTTCATTATCATGTTCAGATGTAGATTCATTATTTAATTCTTCTTCAGAAGGATTATTTTCTACATCATTTGAAGACGACGCTTCGTTTTTAACGTTTTCATTTTCTTCAGTATGTTCAGTGTTATTCTTCACTGATTCGTCTTTTTCTGTCATTTTATGCCCTCCAATATAATTACAATTAGATTCACCATATTTGATTAAGTAATTGAATCACATTTTGATAATGCATCGCAGTTGGTCCGATAACCGCAATTTGTCCTTTTAGTGCATCATCAAAATGGTACTGGCTCGTTATAATTGAAATATCACTTAACCCTTCATCTATTTCGTGGCCAATTTTAACATTAATTTCAGAAGTGGAAATATCTTCTAGTAACTCGATAATTTTTTCTGATTCTAGATATTGTAAAATTGGCTGAATAGAAGAAACATTGGTTTCGTTCAGTGCATCAATAAGTTTAACCTTTCCACCCATAAAAATGCTATTACTTTGTTTATGGAGATGAGAAGTTAGCATGATAGTTAATTCATTTATAAAGGATTGTTCCGCAATAGAATTTGTAAGTTGTTTTAATTTCTTATTAAAATCAAATTGACTTTTATAATAATTATCAGTCAAAAAATTTGAAATCCTTGTTAACCTTTCATCGTCAAACTCCATTGATTCACTTAAATGTAAATGTTCTACATGTCCAGAATTATAGATGATGACCATTATAATTATAGACGAATTTGCACGAATCAAATGAACATTATTTATAATATCTGTTTTGTGATTAGGTCGAACAACCAACGTTGCATATTGAGATTTTATTGATAATTCATCAGCAAAATAACTAAGGGCTGAAGAAATATCATAATGATTCTCAATCAAAAGTTGATTTAAACGTTGAACTTTATTTTGTTTTTGATGAGATGTTTGTTTTAACAATTGATTGACGTATAATCTAAAACCTTGTTCAGAAGGTGCACGCCCTGAAGATGAATGTATTTTTTCTAAAAAATTCAACTCTTCCAAATACTTCATTTCATTTCTAATAGTAGCTGGGCTTACATTTAAGTTATGTCTATCAATTAAGGTTTTAGAACCTATCGGTTGTCCTAAATCAACATAATCTTCAACAATTGCATTTAAAATGCTTAATTGCCTATTTGTAATCATGTCTTCACCTCATTAGCACTCCTTTGTCTCAAGTGCTAATTATAATTTAACAAATTGGTCAAAGTAAGTCAACGTTAAAGCTCTTATTTTTCAAAAAAATTTATTAATTTAATAGAAATGCTTCAAAAACTTCATTTCCAATGATTTTTCCCCTGTTGGTCAATGAAATATGGTTATCTCTTTCATAAAGTAAATTTTTCTTTTTCAGATTATTTATTGTCTCACCAAATACTTTATCCATTGAGGTACCAAATTTTGAAAGAAATTTAACTTTATCGACACCTTTATTCATTCTTAATCCTAAAAACATTTCTTCTTCCATTCTTTCTGATTGAGTAGGAAAATTGGAAGTTAAAATAGGACGTTGATGATTATTAATAGCATTGATGTAATGATTAACAGGATTGAGATTCGAATAGCGTTCCCCATTTACATATCCACTTGCGCCTGCTCCAAAACCATAATATTCTTCATTTAGCCAATAAGTCTTATTATGCCTTGATTCATGATGAGACTTAGCGAAATTTGAGATTTCATATTGTTTAAATGAGGTTTCTCCTAAAACATTCATTAAATATTGGTACATTTCAGCTCCTAGATCTTCGTTTGGCAATTTCAATTTGCCTTTTCGATACATATTATAAAATTGAGTTTTAGGTTCTAAAATTAATCCATAACTTGAAATATGATCTATATCCATTTGTATTGCTCTATTAAGACTATCTGAAAAATCTTCTAATGTTTGAGTTGGTAAATGATACATTAGGTCTAAACTAATCGATTCAATATTTGCTTTTCTAGCATACTCTACAGCATTATATATATCTTGAGTTTTATGTGTTCTACCTAGAATTTTTAGTAATTCTGGTTTAAATGTTTGTACGCCCATAGAAATTCTATTTACACCATATGAGTGTAGTAATTTCACTTTATCTAAGGTTAATTCATCGGGATTTGCTTCAAATGTATATTCACCTTTAATTGAAAAAGTTGACTGTATTGCTTTTAAAAGTCTTTCAAGTTGCTTGAGATTTAAAGCTGTAGGCGTACCTCCTCCAACGTACATTGTTTCAAGATTTCTAATTTCACTTGTTTTCATTTCTTTAATTAATGCAGAAATATACTCATCTACTGGTTGTTTGTTAATAAAGTACTTATTAAAATCACAATATGTACAAATCCTAACGCAAAAAGGTATATGAATATATGCACTTTTTATTGACATCGTTACACCCTCATTTTTAAGTTTTTTAAAACACAAACGAGGTTGGAACACATGATTCTGGGTTCCAGCCTCGCATTAATAACCTATTCATCATCCATTTTAAGAACAGCTAAGAAAGCATCTTGTGGTATTTCTACGTTACCAACAGCTTTCATTTTTGCTTTACCAGCTTTTTGTTTTTCAAGTAATTTACGTTTACGGCTGATATCTCCACCATAACACTTAGATAACACGTTTTTACCCATAGATTTAATATTAGTTCGGGCCACAATTTTTTGACCTATTGCAGCTTGAACTGGAACTTCGAATTGTTGTCTAGGAATAAGTGTTTTTAATTTTTCAACAAGAGCTTTACCTCGTTCATATGCAAAATCTCTGTGAACGATAAAACTAAGTGCATCTACTTTGTCACCATTTAATAAAATATCCATTTTAACTAAATTACTTTCTTTATTTTCAATAAATTCATAATCAAATGAAGCGTAGCCTTTCGTATTAGATTTTAATTGGTCAAAGAAATCAAATACAACTTCTGACAATGGAATTTCATAAACGATATTCACACGGATATCATCTAAGTAATCCATATTTATAAATTGGCCACGTTTACGTTGACACAGTTCCATAACTGCTCCAACATAGTCATTTGGCACCATCATTGTCGCTTTAACATATGGTTCATAAATCGCTTTAATTCTATCACGTTCAGGCATTTGAGATGGATTATCAACTGTAACTTCTGAACCATCATTCATTTCACATTTATATATAACTGAAGGTGCAGTCGCAATTAATTCTATTCCAAATTCTCGTTCAATTCTCTCTTGAATAATTTCCATATGTAGCATACCTAAGAATCCTGTTCTAAATCCAAATCCCAGCGCTTGTGATGATTCTGGTTCAAATTCTAATGATGCATCATTTAATTGAAGTTTTTCAAGAGCTTCTCTTAAATCGTTATAATCTTTATTATCAATTGGGAACAATCCACAATAAACCATTGGATTCATCTTTTTATACCCTTTTAACGGAGCATCTGCTGGTCTATCTACATGAGTGATAGTATCCCCAACACGTGAATCGTCGACATTTTTAATACTTGCAATAATATATCCAACATCGCCTACTGTAAGTTCTTCAATTGGTAGTTGTTTAGGAGTATTAATCCCAACCTCAGTAACTTCAAACTCTTTTCCTGTTGCCATCATTTTGATACGATCTCCAGCTTTTACAACACCTTCCATTACTCGAATAGAAGAAATAACGCCTCGATAAGGATCGTACTCTGAATCAAAAATAAGAGCTTTAAGCGGTGCACTAGGATCTCCTTCTGGTGGAGGAACAACTTCAACAATTTTTTCTAAGATTTCATCGATACCAATATTTGATTTGGCACTTGCTAACACAACTTCATCTTTATCTAAGCCAATAACATCTTCTAATTCTTGTTTTACTCTTTCTGGTTCAGCAGCGGGTAGATCTATTTTATTTACTACCGGTAAGAGTTCTAAATCATTATCTAGTGCTAAGTAAACATTAGCAAGAGTTTGAGCCTCGATGCCTTGTGCAGCGTCAACTACTAAAATAGCGCCTTCACATGCAGCTAATGAACGAGAAACTTCATATGAGAAATCGACGTGCCCTGGAGTATCGATTAAATGAAACGTATAAGTCTGTCCATCTTTAGATTCATATTTTAATCTAACAGCATTTAATTTAATTGTAATACCGCGCTCTCTTTCAAGATCCATTGAATCAAGCAATTGATTTTGCATTTCTCTAGTTTCTACAGATTTAGTATTTTCTAAAATTCTATCTGCTAACGTTGATTTACCATGATCAATATGAGCAATTATAGAAAAGTTTCTTATATTATCTCTTCGGTTATAGCGTTCTTGCATATCCATAACTTATCATTCTCGCTTTCGTAAATTTACCCGTATATGTATACATCTTTGACATAATATCGTTTTTAATCATTATTTGCAAATTTAAGAGAAAAGAATCATCATGTGAAGATTCTTTATTTACTTTTAATTTTAAGATTTTTCTTAAACTACATAACAATTATAAAGTGTTGTATAAAGGTTTCCAATAGTTAATATCGTTCTTTTTGTAAATAAATAGGTTTAATGTTAATAAATGATTGCACAAATATTCATGTTTTGATAAAATATTTCTTGTTGTAATCAAAATAAAATTTGATATGCTTAGATCACTTTTAGGAGGTGACAGTAATGCCAAATATTAAATCTGCTATTAAACGTGTAAGAACAACTGAAACTGCTGAAGCACGTAATATTTCACAAAAAAACGCTATGCGTACTGCAGTGAAAAATGCTAAATCAGCAATTGAAAATAATGCTGATAATAAAGCTGAATTAGTTAACTTCGCAATTAAATCAGTTGATAAAGCTGCACACAGTAACTTAATTCATTCAAATAAAGCTGACCGCATTAAATCTCAATTAATGTCTTCAAGCAAATAATCATTTAAAAAGTTCAAGCGATTAGCTTGAACTTTTTTTATTTATAAAGAAAGAATAAATAATTCTAAAATCAGTTGTTTATCCATATATGAGGATTTTAACTTATAATCAGTTTCTGCACATTGATCAATAATATTTAGCAAATGAGTTAATTGATAATGTTTTACTTGATTTAAAGCCAATTTAACTCGGTATGGGTGCACATTAATTGTTTTAGCAATTTGTTGTCCGCTATATCCTTTTCGACTTAAAATTTTACATTGATAATATAATCGATAATTACTTGTTATTAATGCCAATAGTTTAATAGGTTCTTCTTTCATTACTATTAAATCTTTAATAAGTTGAATGGCTTTATATTTTTCCCCTTTTTGTATATATTCAGTTAAAAGAAAAACATTTTGTTCTAAACTTCTATTAATAATCTCTTCAACATCTTTTTTATTTATAGTTGTTCGCTCTCCTAAGAATAAAATGATTTTTTCTAATTCTTGCGAAACTATATTAAAGTTAATACCAGTTAATTCTATAAATAAATCTAATGCATCCTGTTTAATATCTTTAAAATTTTCATGAAGTTTATTTTTTATCCAATTTTTAATCTCTTGTTCAGACATCTGTTCAACTTTAGCTAGCTTGCTTGTCTTTTTTAAAGTCTTAGTAATTTTCTTTCTTTCATCTAATTTATTTTGATACACTTCAAAAATGATAAAGTTTTCTCCATCATATTTTTCTAAAAATTCGTTTACTTGTTCGTTGTTCGGTTGAATATCTTTTGAAACTTTCTCACCTGTAAAGATAAAAGCATTTTTAACAACAATAGCTTTTTTCTCTGAAATAAAAGGCATTGTTAATGCTTCTTCTATAATCTGATTAAAACTTGTATCATAAAGATTATATTTAACATAGTTAAAATCGTCTTTTTTTTCATTTAAGTAACTTTCTACGATGTCATTACTTTTTTTCTCCACTAGTTCTGGCACTTCTCCGTATATAGCCATTATATTATTAACCATGTAAACTTGCACCCTTTCAAAATTCTACCATTAAGTTATTATAGCATTGTGTAATTATTATTCTCTATCATTAACTTCTATTAAAGGATGCTATAAGTTGATTATCGAGATTTAAAGTGATTTCTCCATCAGTTTGAGTATTGTAGATATGAGAATTAATTTTCTCTAATTTATCTATCGTTTCATTATTAGGCAAATGAAAAGTATTATTTTTTCCACTTGAAATAATACTAATTTTAGGTTGTATGATTTCTAAAAAATGTTTTGAACTACTTGTTTTACTGCCATGGTGTCCAACTTTTAGAACATCAATTAACGGTAAATGATATTTCTTTAATAATAAATTTTCATTTTCTTCAATTGCGTCGCCCATCAATAATAATTTGTAATTTTTGTACTCTATTAATGAAATTATACTTTGTGCATTTTTGTCTTCATTGGAATCAATAAAAGCATTTAAAAATGATATTTTAGCTTCTTTCAACTGAATATTATTAGTCTCTGAAACATCAATAACTTTTATATGATATATACTACAAAATGTATGTATAGTTTTAATTTGATCGACTGAATAACTTTTTATATATAGATACAAATTTTTAATTCTTATATTTTGTGCTAAATAAGGAAATTCGCCTATATGATCATTATGTGGATGAGTAAGAATTAAGTGATCAATTTTTGATATTCCTCTAGATTTTAAAGTAGGAATAATATGATATTTCGCAATATTATGATTATCTTTAATCTTCGTTTGAACTACTTTACCACCAGTATCTACCATCACAGTTTCATTATTTTTTGTTTGAAAAAGAAAACTATCACCTTGACCAACATTTAAAGCAGTAAACGTCGTTGCTAATGGTTGATTAGCTAATCTTATAAATATTATAAATACGATAATTATAATTAAGAATGCTCTATAATTTTTATAACATATAAATATAGTTAGTAGAGTTAATAAAATGAAACAGTAGAGTAGACTTAAATTTGATTGATCAGCGATATTTATTTGGTAATTTCTAAATAAAATGAACGGTTGCATTATTCTATCGTGCAGTTCAAATAATTGATTTGCAACCATATTTATACTTCGCAAGTCATTAAAGAAATGATAGAAAGTAAATAGAACAATAGAAAGTGGAAAAATAATGAAAGAATATAATGGAACAAATATGACATTAGAAATAAAACCAATCCATTGAAACTGATTAAAATGGTAAATACTAATAATCATGGATGAAAATTGAGCAATAATAGTTATATAAATATAATTCTTTAAAATTGATTGATTATTAAATAATGGCTTAGAAAATAGTATAAAAAAAGAAATGATGAAAGAAAATTGAAATCCAATGTCATAAGCAAAATTCATATTCCAAATTGTCATAAATAAAAAGACTAAAGATAATACACTTATAGACGAAATTTTAAAAGTCTTAGGGATAATAAAAAAAGTAATAGCGGTTAAAACTGCTCTTAAAGCACTCGGTGCAAAATTTGTATAAAAAATAAATAGTATTAGTATCATAATAATAAAAACTCGTATAAATAATTTTGGAATATTAAACCTGACCAGACTATATTGAATGATAAAAATAATGGTAGCAACGTGTGATCCACTGACAGCAAGTAAATGATAAATACCTATCGCTTTAACTTTATCTAAGTAATCTGTATCAATTGCACTAGTATCTCCGGTAATTAAAGCTAAGACTCTCTCTGGATATTTTAACGAAGAATGGTATAACTTGTTTTGAATATAATTTAGGTGTTTATCTATAAAACTTATATGATTAACCTTAGTACAATGTTTATTATCTATTTGATTGATATAAACATAGACTTCATTATGTATACTATTTGTGATATTTCCATTAATTTTACATTCTCGATTTTTTAAATCTTTAGCTTTCAATTGTGGGCTTTTAAAAGTAAAGTGATAAATATTATGTTTATATTGAAATTGTCCTTTAATAATTTGATTAAATTGTTTTATATCATTTTGAAACGTTACTTTTGAATTTATATTACTGTGGACTTTTAAATTTTGGAGTATTAAATGATTTGTTTTCAAAGTATGGTGTACTTGAAATAAAGCTAGAAAGAAAAAGGATAAAATTAATAAATAGTGGTATAAAGGAATACTCTTTCGATATACAATAATTAATATAATAACAAATATTAAAATTGAAAATAATTTAAGATGAACCCATAATATACCACTTAAAAAAGAAAGTGCATATAAAACAACTAACATTCTTTAGTTAAAAATTCAGCTATTTTATTAGCAGAAAATGGTATTTTTTCATACTCAATACCTGCTTGATTTAATAATTTAATAGCATATTTATGATTATGATAATCTTTTGCATAGTATATTTTCTTAATACCTGCTTGAATAATAGACTTAGTACAGTTTAAACAAGGAAAATGTGTGACATATATCGTTGCATTATCTGATGATACACCTTGTTTTGCGCATTGTAATAATGCATTCATTTCTGCGTGAATGGTTCTAATACAATGACCATCTTCTATTAAACATCCTACATCAATACAGTGAACTTCTCCTGCTACTGAGCCGTTATAACCTCCTGCAATTATTCTATTGTCCTTTACAATTGTTGCGCCTACTGATAGTCGTTGACATGTAGAACGTAATGCAAGCAAATGGCTTTGTGCCATAAAATATTCGTCCCATTTTATTCTATCCATAAAGTTCAACTCCTTAAAAAAATATATATCTATTATAATTTATATTAAAATTTCTTCCAATTTAATTTATGTAGTAAAGTAATCTTTAAGTTTCTCGAAAGTTTTCCCTCCAATTCCTCTTACTTGTTTTAAGTCTTCAACCTTATTAAATTGTCCCTTTTCCTCTCTGTATTTAATAATCTCTTTCACTTTAGTTGGACCTATACCTGGAATATTAAGCAATTCTCTTTCATTTGCTGTGTTAAGATTGACTTTAATACTTTCAGAAGTATTTAAATCACTTTGATTAGTGGGTGTAGCATTTATTTTCGTTTCATTTTTATTAGGTATATAAATCATTTTTTGATCAGTAAGTTTTTCAGATAAATTGATTTTTGTAATATCAGCATTTTCAGAAACTTTAGCTTTTTTTAGTACATCTTTAACTCTATCGTTCTTTTTCATTTCATAAACATCTGGTAATTTAACCGCTCCTTTGACATCTACATAAATAGTTGAATTTTCTTTAGAAGAAGTGGATAAATTATTATCATTTTTATTTTTATTATATTTTTCATTATTATTAAATTGGCTATTGTTAGCATTAGATGTTGTCATATATTCTGAAGGCTCATTATTTTTCATAAGCATGAGAATCACTATAAAAAGTAACACTACTGCAATTAAAATGATGATATGAGTCTTCCACTTAGTTAATAATTGAATTATTTCATTTCTATACTTAAACAAAAACTCATCTCCTTATATGTATAAACGTATAAGAAGATGAGTTTACTTTATTTTATTTATAAGCAACAAAAAACAATCTGTCACCTTTTTCATTATGATTATTGATGTCAAAGTCTACAAAAGTTTCAATACGATTAAATCCAGTTTGTTTTAACAATCGAATATAGAAGTCCTTTTCAAATGTTCTTTGATAGTGTGATTCATTAAAACGGTGATAATTACCATTATGCTGTTTTAAAAAGAAGCTCATATCATGATAAACACTATAAGGTTCTTCACCTTTTATAGCTTCCCACGCTAAAAATATGTCATCATTATCATCAATATAACATTGATTATTAAATGCTGTGTTCATTTTATATATCGTATGAATATCGAATATAAACATTCCTAAATCAGATAAATGATTAAATACACAATTAAACGTATTTATGATATCATCAATATTAGGTAAATAATTCAGGGAATCACAAAATATTGTTACAACATCATATGTTGTATTTAATGAAAAATCGGTCATGTCACCTTCTAACCAAGTAACTTGATTAGATTTATTTGCAGCAATAGATAACATGTCTGTACTTAAATCCATGCCCGTAACCGTGCCAATAGAAGGAAGTAATTGCGTTAAACTTCCAGTGCCACAACCAATATCAAGAATATTTATTGAATCATTAGAAGACATTGTTCTTGTATAATATTTTACAATATTATACCATTCTTCATAAGGTTGATCTTGAGTAAGCTGATCATAAACTTTACTCATTTCAGTGTATTGCATCATTTTAATATGCTACCTGATTATATGATTCTATTGGAGCATCTTGATAAAGTTTCTCTATATTATAGTAATTGCGTTCATCTTTATGGAAAATATGAACTACTACGTCTGCTAAATCAATTAAGACCCATCTTGCACTTTGATAACCTTCCATACGCTTTACTTCAATATTATTTTCATGCACTTTTTCTTTTACTGCTCTAGCAATTGATTGAACTTGACGTTCATTGTTACCGTGACACACTACAAAATAATCAGTCATATCACTAATACCTTGCATATTAAGAGAAACAATATCTTCTGCTTTTTTATCTTCTGTCGCTGTGACAGCAATATTTAATAATTCTTCTGAATTCATTTAATCATCCTTTATCTTTTGATCACTATAATTATAATAATTTAAACATTCAATCGTAGAACCATAAACAGTAATATCTTTACTAATTAAAAATAACACTGTTCGCTTTGATATTTCATAAATTGTTTTATCTAAGCTACCTTGATTGTATGCCATATCTCTAATTTCTTCAACTCCTGGAGTTTTTCTACCAGGTTCTATATAGTCAGCAATAAATACCAATTTTTCAGTTTTTGTCATTTCTTTACGACCAGTAGTGTGATATTTAATGGCTAATAATGTTTCTTCATCTTCGATGCCATAATTAGCCTTCATTAATGCTGCACATACAGGCCCATGAAGAATTTCACTTCCATAACTTAACAAATTGCTATCTAAATCATGTTGGCGAACCACTTGATACATTTTTCCTAAATCATCATATTTACAATAATCATGTAAAATGCCAGCTAATTCTGCTTTACTTTTATCACCATCATAGATTTCAGCAAGCTTAACTGCTGTCTCAGCTACTCTAAGAGAATGTTTAAAACGCTTTTCGGGCAATTTATTTTCGATAAGTTTTTTTGCTTCTTTAGTGTTCATAGAATCCTTCCTCTCTAATATATTTACTAACATTTCGAGGGACTAAAATATCAATTGTTTTTTTATCTTTTACACGTTGTCTAATCATTGATGAACTAATATCCATTCTTGGAATAGATATGGAAATCATATTTTCATCAACCTTTTGAATATTTTTTTCTCTATTTACTACTATAAAGATAATCATTTGCTTTAATTCATCTATTTTATACCATTTATCAAGTTGATCATATTGGTCTGATCCTATTACAAAATAAAACTTATCGTAAGGATTTTGGTCAATTAAAGCTTTTAATGTATCATACGTATAACTTTGACCTTTTCTTTCTAATTCTGCATAACAAATATTTCCGAAACCTAACTGCTCGATTACCATATTAATCATTTTGATACGATAATGAGCATCTAAGTAATCATTATGTTCTTTAAGTGGAGCCATATAACTTGGTAAAAAATAGAAATCATCCGGTTTAATTTTATGAAATACTTCATTAGCTACTAACATATGTGCAGTATGAATAGGATTGAATTGTCCGCCGTATAAAACAATTTTTTTCATAAAATTATGGTAATGAAATTTCCTTATTTTCTTGAGATTCTCTATAAATGACTATCATTGATCCAATGACTTGGACCACTTCACTATTAGTAGCTTGACTTAGCGTTTGGGCTAAATTGTTTTTATCATCAAAATTATTTTGAAGTATATGAATTTTAATTAATTCTCTATTTTCAAGTGTTTCATCTATTTGACTAATCATATTATCATTAATTCCAGCTTTACCTATTTGAAAAATTGGATCAATGTTATGCGCCAAACTTCTTAAATATCTTTTTTGTTTACCTGTTAGCATAGCATATTATTCTCCTTTTAATTGATTTAAAACTGCTAATTTCATTTCTTTAATTTCAGCATCTTTGCCAGTCCATATTTTAAAGCTCTCAGCACCTTGATATACAAACATATCTAGACCATTATAAATAGGGTTACCCTTCTCTTCAGCTTGTTGTAAAAATGATGTTTTATAGGGAATATAAATGATATCACTTACCAATGTATTCGGTGATAATTGATCGAGACGAATTACACTCTCTTTATTATTATCTAATCCTGCTGATGTTGTATTAATAATAATATCAAACTCATCAAGATATTGTTCAGCTTGTTGTAGGGTAATCGCATTAATATCTAATTTCCAATTATCAAAGCGACTCATTGTTCTATTCGCTATAGTTAATTTAGGCTGTACACATTGTGAAAGTGCAGTTGCAATACCTTTGCTTGCGCCCCCAGCTCCAAGAATTAAAATATATGCATTAGATAAGTCAGGATATACTTGTTTTAATCCTTTTACGTATCCAAGACCATCAGTATTATAACCAATCCATTTATTCCCCTCTATTTTCACAGTATTCACTGCACCTACAGCTTTAGCTTGTTCATCAATATCATCTAAGAATGGAATGATGCGTTCTTTATGAGGAATAGTAACATTAAATCCACTTAAATTTTTTTCAGTTATTATTTCTTTAATATTATCGAAATCTTGAACCGGTATATGCAATGCTTCATAAGTATCATTTAAACCTAAAACTTTAAAATTAGTATTATGCATCACTGGTGATAATGAATGTGAAATCGGATCTCCTATCACTGCAAATTTCATTATGAATCCTCCCTACATAATAGATTGTCTTAAAACAACATCAACACTTTTAGGAACTCGGACAATCACTTTTGCACCTGCTTCGATTGTAATAAAGCCCAATCCAGAAATCATAATGTCACGTTTTTCTTTCCCTGTTTCTAGACGTACAGCTTTCATATCACTTATATTAAATTTTTCTGGATTACTAGGTGGACTTAATAAATGTCCTATTTGCTTTCGCCATAAATCATTTGCCTTTTCAGTTTTAGTTCTATGAATATTTAAATCATTAGAAAAATAACATACAAGTGGTCGTTTCCCACCAGAAACATAATCTATCCTAGCTAATCCACCGAAGAATAAAGTTTGTCCCTCATTTAATTGAAATACACGTTGTTTAATTTCATTCTTAGGAATAATCACTTTTAATTCTTTATCAGTAACATAATGGGTCATTTGATGCACTTGTATAATGCCAGGTGTGTCATACATAAAAGTTTTCTCATCTAAAGGAATATCTATCATATCTAATGTTGTACCTGGAAATCTTGATGTTGTAACGACATCTTTTTCACCTACACTTTGCTCAATTAATTTATTGATTAAAGTTGATTTACCAACATTTGTAGTACCAACGATATAAACATCTTGATGATTTCTAAAACGGTTGATTGATTCTAAAAGTGCATCAATACCCCATCCTTTATGAGCTGATATTAATACCACCTCTTCAGCTTCTAATCCATACTTTCTAGCTGTTCTTTTTAACCATTCTTTTACACGACGTTGGTTAATTTGTCTTGGTAAAAGATCTAATTTATTCGCTGCCAAAATGATTTTCTTATTTCCTACAATTCGTTTTAAAGCATTAATAAACGATCCTTCAAAGTCAAAAACATCAACTACGTTAACGATAATCCCTTGTCTATCGGATAATCCATTTAATAAATTTAAAAAATCTTCACTATCCATTCCTACATCTTGTATTTCATTATAATTTTTTAATCTAAAACAACGTTGGCATATAACATCATCTCTAAATAAATTATGTTCTGGCACATACCCAGGTGCGTTTTTATCTTCAGATTGTAAAGGAGCGCCACAACCGATACATTTTAAAGTTTCATCCAATCAATTTTCCTCCCATGTAATATAACCTTTTCTTTTAAAATAGTTTAATAATCGACGTTCGATTATTCTATTTAGTCTAGTTAAAAATCCATCTGTCTTTTTGACAGGAACTACCATGATAGTATATAGACCGTTATTATTGCCACCAAGTACGTCTGTAAGCATTTGGTCACCTATAACGATTGTTTCTTCTGGTTTAATATTCATGTGTTGTATCGCTTTTTTAAAAGCTCTTCCCATAGGTTTTCTAGCTTTAAAGATAAAATCAACGTCTAAGTCTTTCGAAAAACCGGAAACACGTTTTTCATTATTATTTGATACTATTGTAATCGTTAAACCTAAATCATTTGCCTTTTTAAACCATTCTTGTATTTCTTTCGTTGGTGTTTTAACGTCCCAACCTACTAATGTATTATCTAAATCTGTAATAATACCTTTAAAACCAGAATTTGCTAATTTTTCAATATCAATTTGAAATACAGATTGTACATAATCATTAGGCATAAAATATGTTTTAATTAATCCCATTCATTTCACCTTTAAGTTATTTATTTTTTATATTTCATTAACCAACTGTTCAACAATTTTACTTGATGATTGAGCTGCTTTACCAAGAAACTCTTCAAACGACATCTCTGCTTCCCCATTTGCTAAATCAGAAACAGCACGAGTAACGATAAAAGGTAAATTAAATTGATAACAAGTTTGAGCAATAGCCGTTGCTTCCATTTCAACTGCCATAGCTTTTGAAAACTGACGTTTAATTTTTAATCGCTGTTCACTACTACCAATAAAACTATCGCCACTTACAATTTGACCAATTTTAGCGGTTAAATTTTGTTGTTTTACAACTTTTTCAGTTAATTGGAGTAATTGTTGGTTAGCTTCAAATTGAGCTGGCATTTGAGGTATTTGACCGATGTCGTATCCAAAGGCAGTTGCATCTGCATCATGGTACATCACATTATTACTAATTAAAATATCTCCAACTGATAAACTATCATCTAAAGCACCAGCAGAACCTGTATTTATAATCAATGTAGGTTTAAATTTTTCAATTAATAGTGTTGTCGAAATTGCAGCATTTACTTTTCCAATTCCACTTTGTGTTAAGACAACATCTTTATTATTTAGTTGCCCACGATAAAATTTTACATGTGCTACTTCAATCTCATTTAAATTCACTAATTTATGTTTTAAAATCGCTACTTCTTCTTCCATAGCTCCAATAATTCCAATCATATTTACACCTCAACTTTAATCTTAGCACATGTTATTCTAACATAATTTCTAGTTCATCACGACTAACTTTTTTTATTAAATCATCTTGAAAAATATTTAATAAAAAAACTGTCGATACAGTTAAACACTGTCGACAGTTAAATTTTAAATTACATATTTATTTATGGTTAACCTTTCCATAAAGTAGCTAAATCTTGTAGAGACAATACACCTGTTATAATTGTAACAATAACTGCTACAATGCCAAATACTAACATCCATATTGGATGTTTATAATCTCCAACAATTGATTTTTTTCTACTCGCTATCAATATTGCACCCAAAGTAATCGGTAAAATCCATCCATTTATTGCTCCTGCAATAATCAATAAACTAATTGGTTTTCCAATTAATAAGAAAATTATTGTTGAAATCACGATGAAGACAATGACAATCAAATTATTTTTATTAAATAATGATTTGTGTAATGTTTTTAAGAAAGTTGCACTTGTATATGCTGAACCAATCACTGATGACATTGCGGCTGCGAAAATAACAACTCCAAAAATATTTTTTCCTATTGGTCCAATAGCATGTTCAAATACTGATGCTGGCGGATTATCTGCATTTAAAGTGACACCTGTCACTACAACTCCAAGTACTGCTAAGAATAATAATGTTCTCATAATACCTGTAGTTAAGATACCTGCAATAGCTGAACGATTCACAAATGGTAAAAACTCTTTACCTTTCATTCCAGAATCAAGTATTCTATGTGCACCAGCAAATGTGATGTATCCACCTACTGTTCCTCCAACTAAAGTAATGATTGGTAAAATTAATTTAATAGGATGTTCTGGTGCAACTGTATGAACAAGTGCATCACCATAGGGAGGGTTAGATACAACCATGACATAAGCTACTACTAATATCATTATTACTCCTAAAATCATTGAAACAATATCCATAATTTTTTGACCACTTTTACTTACAAATATTAAAATTGCAAAAATGGCTGTAATAGCTGCTCCCCATTTAACATCAAGTCCAAACATTGCATTCAATCCTAAACCTGCACCAGCTATGTTCCCGATATTAAAAGCAAGTCCTCCAAAAGCAATCAATATTGAAATTAAAGTTCCTAATCCAGGTAACACTTTATTTGATACTTCTTGACCACGTAAACCTGTTACAACTAATACGCGCCAAATATTAATTTGAGCTCCAATATCAATTAATATAGATATTAAGATTGCAAAAGCGAAACTTGCATAAAATTCTGCCGTAAACACAGCAGTTTGAGTTAGAAATGCAGGACCGATCGCTGATGTAGCCATTAAAAATACAGATCCATAAAGTAAGCGTCTATGACTTTTTGTAAATTTAAAATTGTCTTTATCTTGTTTTTGATTTAAATTTTCTTTCATTAGAAAACCCCCTTATAAGGATTGAATATCAATGCCTTCTTTCGTTAATTTTTTTCTTATTTGTTCAACAAATTCTAGTGCATGTTTACCATCACCGTGAACACATATTGTATCTGTTTCCAAATCAATTTCTTTTCCATTGCGACTTATCACTTTGTTTTCAGTTACCATTTTCAAAACTTGTTTTAATGCTTCGTCAGAATCAGTAATGACTGCGTCTGGTTCTTTACGACTAACTAATTGACCATTATCTTCGTAACGTCTATCAGCAAATACTTCAGAAGCTGTTTTCAATCCGATTGCTTTAGCTTCAGATATTAATAATGAATTAGATAAACCTACAAGCACTATAGTAGAATCAAAATCGTATACTGCTTTTGCAATTGCTTTTGCAATTGCTTTATTTTTAGCACCCATATTATACAGTGCACCGTGTGGTTTAACATGATTTATTCGTGTTTGGTGTACTTTACAAAATCCTTCTAAAGCACCTAACTGATAAACTATTAGGTTATATACTTCGGTAGGACTAATATCCATCTTTCGACGACCAAACCCTTTTAAATCTGGAAGTCCGGGATGAGCGCCAATACTCACATGATTTTCTTTAGCTAATTTTACTGTTTGATTCATTACATTTTCATCACCCGCATGAAAACCACAGGCTATATTAGCAGATGTAATTAAAGGAATGATATCTTTATCACCTCCAAATGAATAGTTACCAAATGCTTCACCTAGATCACAGTTTAAATCAACTTTCATCATAATTTCACTCCTTTAACTATTTGATGTTTTTCAAGGAATTTAATATCAACTTCTTCTGCATTTCCTTTTGCATATGGTGGGTAACTTAATACTGCATATAGAAAATCAGCCGTAGTAGTGAAACCATCAATTACCATTTCATCAAGTGCCACTTTTAATTTGTTAATCGCAGAAGTTCTATTAGAGTCTTTTACGATAACTTTTGCAACTAGTGAATCATAGTAAGGAGATACTTGATAACCAGCATATAATAACGAATCTACTCTAATATTAAAACCTTGAGGTAAGTGTAGACGTTTAACTTTACCTGGAGTAGGTTGGAATTTCTTTTCTGGATTTTCAGCGTTGATACGTGCCTCTATTACATGACCATTGAATACAATATCTTCTTGACTAAACGGTAATTTATTATGTAATAACAAATATAATTGTGCTTGTAATAAATCTCTATCTGCACGCATTTCAGTAACAGTATGTTCTACTTGTATTCTTGCGTTCATTTCAATAAAGTAATGTGCATCTTCAGTAACTAAAAATTCAATAGTACCAGCACTACGATAATTAGAGGCTTTTGCAACTTTGACAGCATCATTACATATTTTTTCACGTCGTTCTTCAGATAATGCTGCACATGGTGCTTCTTCTATTAATTTTTGATTTTTTCTTTGGACTGAACAATCTCGTTCACCTAAATGAACATAATTTTCTTTTCCGTCACCAATCACTTGAACCTCTACGTGTTTTGCAACAGGAATAAATGCTTCCACATACACACGATCATCATTAAAATATTTTTGACCTTCACTTTTAGCTTCTTTTAATGATTTTTCAAGTTGATTTTCTTCTTTAACAATTCGAATACCTTTACCGCCACCACCGCTTGCGGCTTTTAATACTAAAGGATATCCTATGTCTTTTGCTAATTCTTTAATTTCTTCTACAGAATTTACTGCATCTGTTGAGCCAGGAATAACTGGCACTCCTGCTGAATGAACAGTTTGACGAGCAGTTATTTTATCACCCATCATTTCCATTGTTTTTTTGTTAGGGCCAATAAAATGAATATCATTTTCTTCAACTTTTTGGGCAAATGTTGTACTCTCCGATAGAAAGCCGTATCCAGGATGAATAGCATTAGAACCTGTGATTTCAGCTGCACCAATAATACGCTCTATATTTAAATAACTATCTAAAGGATTTGCTTCTCCAATGCAAACTGCTTGATCAGCTAAACTTACATGAAGACTTTTTTCATCACCTTTAGCGTATACTGCGACAGTTTCTATTCCCATTTCTCGACACGCTCGAATGATACGTACCGCAATTTCTCCTCTATTTGCTACTAAACAACGATACATATTTCTGCCCCCCTTTATTTTACTTTAACTAGAACTTGATCGTATTCAACGTTTGTACCATGTTCAACCACAATGTCGGTAATCTCACCATCTATATCACTAGTCACTTCATTCATTACTTTCATTGCTTCAACATATCCGATAACATCACCAGATTTAATGTTATCACCTACTTGAATTATAGGATCCGTTAATTCCTTGCTATCTTGTAAGAAAAATGTGCCTACCATAGGAGAAGTAATTGTTTTTGCTGAATCATTTAAAGGGTTATTTTCTGAAATACTTTTGTCTTGAGAATTCCCTTCAGATTGTATTACTGGAGTACTATTATTTTGATTGTTACTTTGTTCAGTAAAATCTAATTCGATTTCGTTTTTATTATCTTTATATTTAAATTTTTTTACATCATTTGATTTTACAAGTTTAATGACTTCTTCTATTTTTTTTATATCCATAACTATCTCTCCTCTGTAATGATTTTAGTCAATTTCTTTGCTGTCGGTCTCATTTCACCCATATTAAAGGTTGGTGACGTGTTAATTTCAGCATTTAAATGATTAAAGTGATTTAGATATTGTTCCTGAACCTTTGTAGCTTCTTCAATCGTTGACCACTTAAATCGAATTAAATCCCCTGGCTTAAATTGAGCAATTTTATTTAAATCCAGTTGAGTGACTGTAGCGATTTTCGTATAGCCACCTATAGTTTGTTTATCATTTAATAAGATAATAGGATTACCATCATTTGGGACTTGAATACTTCCTAAAGCAACAGGTTCTGAAATAATATCTGCCCCAGTTTTAGGAGGGATATGGTCACCATTAAGACGATACCCCATTCTATCAGATTTTTCAGAAACTTTATATTCCATATTAACGAGCTTATTTATACTTTCCTTTGAAAATGCTTCAATTTGTGGACCGGTAATAATATGTATTATATTATCTTCGGGAATAGCATTATAAACTGTTGTTTTACCCAAATTTTGTTTGAAAGATGGATTTTCTTTTAAGTATATCAAATCTCCTTTTGATAATGGTCTCCCTTTGTAACCACCAATTTTACTTCTAGTATGTGTCGAATAACTTTCTGCTATTGGTTGAATATCTAAAGGATGTCCAAAGAAAATATAACCACGAGCGCCTGCAGTCACTGCTCCAACTTTCAAAATATCGCCTTTGCATGCATAAATTACAGTATTAATATCAACTGTCTCTTCATTTAATTTTGCGTTTACATGTGCTCCTGTCAAAATAAATGTATTATCTTTATTAAATTGAAGTGTTGGACCGATAATAGTATATTCAAGGCTCGGTCCATTATTACCAATTAAAGTCTTACCAATTAAATAACTATATAAATCCATAGCACCAGCACTTGAAAAACCTAGGTGTTGAAAACCAAATCTTCCTTCATCTTGAACAGTTGTAAACATACCAGGTTGAATAATACTAATCGACATGATTTAACACCCACTTTTCTTTATTAAATCGATTTTCTGCTATTTCACTTTGGATGTCGTTAAATGTATTTTCATCAATAGAATAAAACTTAATATAATCCCCCGCTTGATATAAAGACATTTCATCGTCGTTGATATCAAATACTTTTAATGGTGTTCTTCCAATAATTTGCCAACCACCTGGTGAATCAGAAGGATATAAACCCGTTTGATTATTTGCTATTCCTACTGACCCTGCGTCAATGTTGACTCTAGGTTCATCTCGACGTGGAGTATGTAAACGAGAATCCAATCCACCTAAAAATGGAAAACCAGGCATAAAACCTAACATGTAAACGAGATATTCATTTTGAGTATGGATTTGAATGACTTCATCAGTAGTTAGTTTGTTATGTTTAGCTACATATGGTAAATCAGGTCCGACTTCTGAATTATATAATACTGGAATATGTATGATCGTTTTATCTGAAATATCTTTAGCATGTTCACCATTTAACTGTTTTAAATCTAATATATCTATTAATTGCTTAAAATTAAGCTTTATATTATCAAAATTTATCATAATTGCTCTATATGACGGTATCACATCTTTGATACCATCTATTCTTTTAGCGTGTATATGTTTAGTAACGGATTCAACATCTCTGTAATTACTTTCAGATATTTCTTCTTTAAAATAAAGCGCAATTGATTGTTCATTAATAATCTTTATTTCCAAAGATGATGGTCCTCCTTCGATTATAAATAACGTATTTCATTTTATATATTAGTAATATAAAATATCCACGTATTCATAGTAGTTTAATATGTCTTTCAAATAGACAATAATAAAAGAAGGTAAGTAATGCATTAATGTAATCGCTTACTCCCTTTCAGTACAAGATAACTATATAATTTATCTACATTGTTATTTAAGCATATATTTATATTTTTGTCATGTAAAAGTTCTAAAAATTAAATGAATGTACTTGCTTATATCTAATTAATAGTTAAATAATTATAAATATTTAACTATAAAAAAATCCAAAAATCAAAATGATTTTTGGATTTTTTGTTACTTAATATCAACGATTTTAACTTTCATTTCTCCACCATTTGGAAGTGGAACACGAACTTCATCATTTAAACTTTTACCAATAAGTGCTTTCGCCATTGGAGATTCATTCGAAATTTTTCCTTTAAACGCATCTGCTTCTGCAGATCCAACAATTTGATAGCTTTCTTCTTCATCGCCAGGTAATTCGACAAACGTAACAGTTTTACCAATTTGAATAACATTGTTATCACCGTTGTCTTCAATAATCAAAGCATATCTAAGCATGTGTTCAATACGTTGAATATCTTGCTCAATAAAACCTTGTTCATCTTTAGCAGCATCGTATTCTGAGTTCTCAGATAAGTCACCAAAAGATCTAGCAACTTTGATTTTTTCTACTACTTCAGGACGTTTAACTGTTTTAAGTTCTTCTAATTCTTGTTCTAATTTTTCATAACCTTCCTGTGTCATTGGATATTGTTTTTGATTTTCCATAAGTTCATCTTCCTTTTCAACAAGTTAATTTAATTCTGAAAAAATACATATTATTCGTTAATGCTTACCAACAAGCGTTTGTATTTTTGTTGTCATTATATCAATTGCTACCTTATTACTTCCACCTTCTGGAATAATAATATCAGCATATTTTTTTGTTGGTTCTATAAATTGATTATGCATAGGTCTGACAACATTTAAATATTGGTTAATAACTGATTCCATTGAGCGCCCTCGCTCTTTTGTATCACGTACAAGTCTTCTTAAAATACGTAAATCAGCATCAGTATCAACGTATATTTTAACATCCATCATATCACGTAATGTTTTATTTTCCAAAGCAAATATACCCTCTACGATAATAACATCTTTAGGTTCAAATGCAATTGTTTCATCACTTCTAGTATGATTTTTATAATCATATGTTGGAACTTCCACCGCTTGACCATTACGTAAATCCTTTAAATTACTAATCAGTAAATCATTATCAAATGCAAAAGGATGATCATAGTTAGTTTCAAGACGTTCTTCAAATGTTAAGTGCGATTGATCTTTATAATAATAATCTTGAGCAAGTAAAGCAACACTATGGCCTTCTAAGTTTTTCATTATTTCATTTGTAACAGTTGTCTTTCCTGATCCTGAACCGCCAGCGATTCCGATGATTGTTGTCTGTGTCATTAGCCAATTTCCTTTCTCATCATATTATTAGGATAAATAGGATGATCCACTTTAATTTGAACAATTTGAAGAGGATGACGTGCTGCATCAAGGTGGTTTCCTTCTTCATCATAAATGACATCAATAACCTGTTTAAATGATTCAATTTCAGGTCCAAAAAATTCAATTTCTTGGCCTGGTTTAAAGTGATTTCTTTGTTGTATTGTAGCAATATGAGTTGCTTCGTCATAATCTAAAACTAATCCACAAAAATCATATGGTGACTTTTTATTTTGTTGAACACCAAACATTTGTTCTTCATACCCAGGCGTTCCTTCAAAGAAAGCAGGTGCTGTATCTCGATTAGCACATTTGTCTAATTCAATTAACCACTCTGGTTTAATTTTAAAATTATCTGGATCTTCTGCATATGCATCAATAACCTTACGATAAACTGATACTACCGTAGCAATATAATGAATAGATTTCATTCGTCCTTCAATTTTTAAAGAATCTATACCAATATCCATCATTTGAGGAATAGACTCAATTAATTTTAAATCTTTTGGACTCATAGCAAAAGGCACAACGTCGCCATCTTGATAAAATAAATCTAATTCTCCCTCTTCATCAACAGCTAGTAAATCATAATCCCAACGACAACTTTGGCAACAACCACCTCTGTTAGAGTCTCGTGCTGTCATGTGATTACTTAAAGTACATCTACCTGAATAAGCAATGCACATTGCACCGTGAATAAAGGCTTCTATTTCGATATCAACATTGTCTTTCATTTCTTTCATTTCCATAGCGCCTGTTTCACGAGCTAATACTACTCGATCAAGTCCTTCTTCTTTCCAGTATTCCACAGCTTTGTAATTAGAAAGAGATTGTTGTGTTGAAAGATGAATTTCTAATTTAGGAGCTACTTTCTTACATGTTTCAATAATAAGTGGATCAGCTACAATAATTCCTGTTGCACCTGTAGCTTCTAATTGACGTAAATAATCTTCTAAACCGTCTATATTTTCATCATGAGCGATAATATTAGTCGTAACATAAATTTTTGCACCATAACGGTTTGCAAATTCAACGCCTTCTTTAATTTCTTCCATTGTAAAGTTATCAGCGTTAGAACGTAACCCGTATTCTTGTCCACCTAAAAATACTGCATCAGCACCATAGTGAACCGCAATCTTTAACTTCTCTAAGTTTCCAGCAGGCGCTAATAATTCAGGTTTTTTTATTTTTCTTTTAGCATTTACTTCCATTTCATTTAACGTCTTCATACTGGCGCCTCCCTTAATATACTGTTTGTTTATATAAGAACCCTTCATCAAACGGACGATGTTCAGGTTGAATTTCTTCTATTGGATCAATTAACATAAATTTTTCATCTTCATAAGCTTCTGGATCTTCATGATATAAGTCAATGGCTTCTCTATATTGTGCTGTAACAGTATTAATGTATGCTTCACTTTGTAAGATACCATCAATTTTAAATGAATCGATATTTGCTTCAAAGAATGGCTCTAATTCTTCAATTAAACAGATATCATTAGGAGACATAATATGAGTACCATTGTAATCTTCAAAAACAGGATATTTATTTTCTCTTTCTTCATCGTACAATAATAAATCTTGATCATTTTCACTACGTTGGATTTTCATTTGTCTATCTTGAAAAGTGTAATAATTACCCAATAACATACGTTTAGATTGGAACATACAAGTCATACCGTGAACCTGAACTTCAATTTCAACATTTGCATGTTTTTTGATATTTAAAATTTCATCTAGATTTAATTCACGTGCTAATACAGCTCTTTTAGCGCCTTTTCCACCCCAATAATTACATTGGAAATAATTCGTAACAATTGTTTCTGCATCCCAATTTAATGGTATCGGATTATCTTGTTTTTTAACATACATCACGACAGCAGGATCACCAAAAATTATTCTATCCACTCTTATTTCATGTAAAAATTCAATATAGTTTTCTAAGGCATTTAAATGATAATTATGAAAAATACCATTAACTGCCACATATACTTTTTTATCATGTTCGTGTGCTAAATTAACTGCTTTTCTAACATCTTCACGATTAAATTCTCCAGGTAATCGCAATCCAAATTTTTGTTCTCCAATCACAAATGCATCAGCACCGAGTTCTATCAATGTTTTCATATGATTTAAAGATTTTGGAGTGACAAGTAATTCAGTCATATTCATTCTCCTTTAATAGATATGGCTAAACCATCATCCATATTTAAAAAATTTGTTTTATAGTTCTTTTGTTTCATAAGCCAAGTATTATATTTTTGTACCTTTTTTACCATTTGCTTAACGTTTCTTGATCGTACAATATCTATATTAGATACAAATCCATGATACAAAACGTTATCAGTAATAACTAAGCCACCTTTTTTTAATAACGGTGTATAGTATTCAAAAAATTTTTGAGATTGCGCTTTAGCTGCATCGATAAATATCATATCATATAAATGATTGCTCACTTTATCGTACTGTGATAGCGCATCGCCCTCTATAAGGCGAATTTGATTTTCGTATTCAAATTTTTTAAAATTAAGTTTTGCTTGTTTTATCATATTCTCATTACGTTCAATAGTAGTAATAGAAATATCTGGTGAAACAGAAGCAAATTGCATCGAACTATATCCAATAGCAGTTCCAATTTCCAAAATATTTTTCGAATGATGAATTCTAATTAATTGTTTTATCATGTCTAAAGTTAATTTATCTACTATAGGAACAGCGTGTTCTTCTGCATAAAATCTTAGCTCTTCAATATTATTATCTAACTGTTCATGAAGATTTAATAAATAGGATTGATTTGATTCCACTTCTATAACTTCCCTTTTAATATCAATAGGCATAAAAATAAATCAGTCAACTAATATTACATTATTTAAAATAAAATAATAAACCTACTTTATATTTTAATGTATAAATATAGTAACTGACTGTATATTTAAAAATTTATGCTTATAGTAATTTAACTTTAAATATTTTATCATAATTCTAAATTAAATTTAAGTCTGAAATATTAAAAATCTCTAACCAAAGTACATTGATTAGAGATTTATTATTAACAAAAGACTGTTTATTCTTCCATATTTGTATTTACAACTTCTTCAATCATATCCCATTCTTCATCTGTTTCGATAGGAACAAGTTTACCACCATCACCAGATTCATCTGGTTCATTAATCATTGGAATGAGCTCAATCATGTCATCATCATCAGATTGAGCACCTTCTTCAGCTAAAATAACATACTCTTTTTTAAATTCTGGATGATAAAATTCTAGCATTTTTCGATATAAAACTTCATTTCCATTTTCATCGAATAAAGTTAATAATTCTTCTTCATTACTAATATTTAATTCTGTATTATGATTGTGATTATGTTCAGTCATAATGATATTCTCCTTTATTGAATTGAATCTAAATAGCCTTGCAGTATGAAAACTGCTGCCATTTTATCAATTACTTTTTTTCTTTTTTGTCTTGAGACATCAGCTTCTAATAATGAGCGCTCAGCAGCCATGGTACTTAAACGTTCATCCCACATAATAATTTCAATATTTGGTAAAGCCTCTTGAAGCAATTCTTTGTATTTAAGAGATGCTTCTCCACGAAAACCAATAGAATTATTCATGTTTTTCGGTAATCCTATGACTACTGAACCAACATTATTGTCTTTTATGATTGAAACCAGTCTATCAATACCAAATTCTTCATTTTCTTCATTTATTCTTAGAGTGTCTAGTCCTTGAGCAGTCCAGCCCATCAAATCACTAATTGCGATACCTACAGTTCTACTACCTACATCTAATCCTAAAATTTTATGACTTAACATTTATTTATTATTCTCTTTTAAGTAGTTTGAAACGAGTTCTTCCATAATTACATCTCTATCAATATGTCGTATTTGATTACGTGCATCATTTTGACGTGGAATGTATGCAGGGTCTCCTGAAAGTAAATAACCAACAATTTGATTTACAGCATTGTAGCCTCGTTCTTCTAGAGTTTGATGTACGTTTTTTAAAACTGTTTGGACATTTTCTTTTGGAATTTCATCATAATCGAATTTCATAGTTTTATCAATATTTTCCATAGATGCGACACTCCTCTGACATGTATTAACTTACATATTAATTTTACACCAGTTGATTAAAAAGTTATAGGTTTTTAATATAATCTTTAATAAAGCGTAATGATTCTGAGATGTTTTCAGGTTGTGTGCCGCCACCTTGTGCCATATCTGGACGACCGCCACCTTTTCCTCCTACAATTGGAGCCATGTTTTTAATGATATCTCCGGCTTTAACCTGACTTGTAAGCTCTTTAGGTACAGCGGCAATTAACGAAACTTTTTCACCAACATGACTTGCTAAAATAATAATTGTATCTTGTTGTTTTGATTTAAAATCATCCATTGTTTGACGGATTTCTTTTGGATTAGATACTTCTACCTCTGTAGCTAATACTTTAAATCCATTAATCATTTCTACTTGATCCTCTATATTACCCATTTTAAGTGAAGTAATTTCCTTATTACGTTGCTCTAATTGCTTATTCAATTGTTTTTCATTTTCTTGAATTTGAACAACTTTATCATAAACTTGTTTATCTGATTTTACTTTAAGTTGTTCTTTGACAGAATTAAATTTATTCTGAATATCTTCAAAATATAAGAATGCAGCTTTACCGGTAAGTGCCTCAATACGTCTAACACCTGCGCCTGTACCTGATTCGCTTACAATTTTAAACAACCCTATTTCAGCAGTATTATCTACATGAATACCACCACATAATTCAATTGAAAATGGAGCCATATTGACTACTCTTACAATATCACCATATTTTTCACCAAATAGAGCCATAGCACCCATTTCTTTAGCTTCTTGAATAGGTATTTCTTGAATATGAACTGAAATTCCTTTCCAAATTTCTTCATTTACTCTTCTTTCAACTTGATCAATCTCTTCTTCTGTCATTGGACCAAAGTGAGAAAAGTCAAATCTTAATCGTTCACTTTCAACGAGTGAACCTGCTTGGTTAACATGTTCACCTAAAATCTCTTTTAATGCAGCATGTAGTAAGTGAGTGGCACTATGATTTTTTTGTATATCTTTACGTTCTTCTTTATTTACAGTTGCATCTACATGACTATTTACACTTACTTGTCCAAATTGAACTGTACCTTGATGTAAATTTTGTCCATTTGGTGCCTTTGTAACTTCTTGAACGGCTATTTCGAAATGATCATTTCCTACTGTTCCTTTATCTGCAACTTGTCCACCACTTACTGCATAAAATGGTGTTTCTTTTAAGATAAAGTAAACTGTTTCTCCAGCCTCAGCAGATGTAACAGTTTTACCATTATAAATTAAATCTGTTAAAATTGTTTGATATTCTGTTGTTTCATATCCAACAAATTGACTTTCAGTATTAATATTTTTTAAAACATCACTTTGAACTTGCATAGATTGTGAACTTTGTCTAGCTTCTCTCGCTCTAGTACGTTGTTGTTCCATTTCAGTTTCAAATGTTGCCATGTCGACTGTAATACCTTCTTGACTTGCTAGTTCTTCAGTTAACTCAATTGGGAATCCATACGTATCATATAATTTAAACGCATCTGAACCATTAATCTGATGTGTAGATTCTTTTGCTTGCGTAATGAGTTGATTTAATATAGATACACCCTCTTGAAGTGTTTCATGGAAACGTTCTTCTTCAGATTTAATAACACGTTTAATAAAATCCGATTTTTCTTTTACATTTGGATAATATGGCTCCATAATGTCAGCAACGATATCAACCAATTTATACATAAATGGCTCATTAATGCCAAGCGTTTGACTAAAACGTACAGCACGACGTAAGAGACGACGTAAAACATAACCGCGCCCTTCATTTGCAGGTAAAGCGCCATCAGAGATTGCGAATGAGATTGTTCTGATATGATCGGCGATGACTTTAAATGCTACATCTTGTTCGTTATTTTCAAGATATTTTTTTCCTGATATATGCTCTACTTCTTCAATAATTGGCATAAATAAATCTGTTTCATAATTGGTACGAACATTTTGGGAAATAGACGTCATACGTTCTAATCCCATGCCGGTATCAATATTTTTATTTGGAAGTGGTGTATAAGTATGATCCTTATTATGGTTATATTCACTAAATACTAAGTTCCATACTTCTAAATATCTCTCATTTTCACCGCCAGGATACATTTCTTCTGCTGGATCATTTTGACCATATGCTTCACCACGATCATAGAAAATTTCGGTATTAGGTCCTGATGGTCCTTCTCCAATATCCCAGAAATTCCCTTCAATTCTAATAATACGACTTTCTTCTAAACCAATATCTTCATGCCATAAACGATAGGCTTCAACATCTTCTGGATGAATCGTTACATATAGCTTCTCTGGTTCCATCCCCATCCATTTGTCACTAGTTAAAAATTCCCAAGCAAATTCAATTGCTTCTTTTTTAAAATAGTCACCAATTGAGAAGTTTCCAAGCATTTCAAAGAAAGTATGATGACGCGCAGTAAAACCTACGTTTTCAATATCATTTGTTCTGATTGCTTTTTGAGAGTTCACTATTCTAGGCTTTTTAGGTGTTTCTCGTCCATCAAAGTATTTTTTTAAAGTTGCAACACCAGAGTTTATCCAAAGTAACGAATCATCGTCAATAGGCACAAGTGGTGCAGATGGTTCTACCATATGACCTTTTTCAACAAAGAAATCAATATATTTTTGACGTATATCACTTGCTTTAAGTTTTTTCATTTTTTCACTCCTAATATAATTAATACATTTATAAATAAAAAAACGTTCATCCAACAAAGGGACGAACGTTTTCGCGGTACCACCCTAGTTACAAGAAATAAATATTTTTCAAATATATTTAATTTCTCATCACTTAATTATCATATTAACGTTAACACAAAGTAGCGTTCAACAGATTAACTTGTACTTTTCACCAACCAGTACATCTCTACTTAAGTTAAAAAGTTTACTCATCTTTATGCGAATTCAAATTTATTTTAAGTATTTTTATTTAAATTGTCAATGTTCAACAAAGTCGTAAGGTGAAACATTTCCCATATTAATCATTGGATTAATTTGATAAATTGTTTCTTCACTTAAAGTAATGTGTTCATCTGCATTATTATCCTCTGTATCATCTATATTTATCGGTTCATCATTCTCTTCTACGTCTATATTAACATGACTCATACCAAAATAATTTATAATTAGTGTTTTTAATTGTGTATGTCTTTCTTGACCTTGAGTATTTAAGGCAATGTCAAATGCTTTTGGATCTCCTAATAGTACTAAAGATTGTTTTGCACGTGTCAGACCTGTATATAAAATAGGTCTTTGCAACATTCTAAAATATTGTTTGACAATAGGCATAATAACAATTGGGAATTCTGATCCTTGTGATTTATGGATTGAGGTACAATAAGCATGTGTGAGTTCTAATAAATCTTGTCTAGTAAATGTAATTTCATTTCCTTCAAAATCGACAATCAGTACATCTTTATTAAGTGCATTTTCTTTAGCCCAAAATATACCTACTATGACGCCAATATCACCATTAAAAATATTGTCATTTGGTCGATTAACTAGTTGTAAAACTTTGTCTCCTTTTCTAAACTTTATATCGCCAAACTCTATTTCTCTTGTATCTTTTTCTTTAGGATTTAAAATATTTTGTAATACTTGATTAAGTCTTTTTATCCCTGCACTTCCTTTGTACATAGGTGCTAAAACTTGAATATCACTCATATCATATCCTTTATTTACAGCGCTAGATACTACTTTCTCCACTACGGTTGGAATTTGTTCTACATTGCAATGAATAAAACTTCTATCGTGATAACGTTTTGTAATATCTATTGACTCATGATGTTTCATGCGATGAGCTAAGTCAATAATACTAGAACCATCTTGTTGGCGATAAACTTCAGTTAAATTAACTCTTGGAAATGCTTTAGACTCAATTAAATCCTTAAATACTTGGCCAGGACCGACAGACGGCAATTGATCTTCATCGCCTACTAGAATAATTTGTGCATCTAGTGGAACGGCACTTAAAAATTGATGGAACAACCAAGAATCAACCATTGACATTTCATCAATTATAATGAGCTTAGCTTTAATTTCATTTTCAAGAATATCTTCTGGTTGAGTATCTTGATTCCATCCTATTAATCGATGAATCGTCATTGCTTCTAATCCAGTTGATTCTTGTAAACGTTTTGATGCCCTTCCAGTTGGGGCGGCTAATACGATTGGATAATCATCTTCTTGATAATCGGAATACTTAAGAGATAGACCATGAATTTCAGCATACAATTCTACAATCCCTTTAATAACAGTTGTTTTACCTGTTCCTGGACCTCCAGTTAGTAACATTATTTTCGAATTCATCGCCGTTTCAAGTGCTTCTTGTTGTGATTTAGCATAATTAACATTATTTTGATCTTCTATTTCACCAATATGTATCTGTAAATCTGATTGCTCTATTATTTTAAAGTGATTTTTGTATGTGTTGATACGATACAAATTTTGAACACTTTTAAGTTCTGAATAGTATAAACTTGGAATCGCAACATGACTATTCTCTAAAATAATTTTCTTTTCTTCAAAAAGTGTTTGTAGCACATGTTTTAATTGTTCTTGTTCAATTGTTTCATCTAAATGCTTATCTGAAAGCATATCTTCTGTAATTTCTAATACAGCATTTTCATCTAAATAAGTATGTCCCTGTTTTATACATTCTTCTTCAAGAGTATATAATAACCCAGCTTTTAAACGTTCTGAATCGTTATAAGCAATACCATTATTTCTAGCTAATGTATCAGCTTTTTGAAAACCAATACCTTTTACATCATAAACTAATTGGTATGGATTGTTTTCTAGAATTTTTAAAGTCTCTGATTGATAAAATTGATAAATCGCCATGGATAATTTTGGACCAAAACCTAAGTCATGTAAGCGAATCATTATTTTTTCTGACTCTTGATTTGCACTAATTTGTTCTGCAATCTGTTTTTGTTTCGATTTTGCTAAACTAGGAACGTTTTCGAGAACAGAAGGATCAGTTAAAATATCATTTATTGCATTTTCTCCTAATGTATTTACAATATTCTGAGCAGTCTTTTTACCAATACCTTTAAATAAATCACTAGATAAATAACTTATTATGGCATCTTTAGTTTGAGGCAGTTCTTTTTCAAATGTTTCAGCTTTAAGTTGTTTACCATAACGAGGATGTTGAACAATTTGTCCTTTAAACGTATAGACATCTCCTTCAACAATATTAGGAAAAAACCCTACAACTGTAGGCAGATTATCAAATAATTCATTAGTTTCAATGGAATCTACTTTTAAAACAGTATAAAAGTTATCTTTATTTTGAAATAGAATGGTATCAACTGTTCCTTTAACCATTGAGTAATCAAATAGTGTAGGGTTTGACATATTATTCCTCCTCATTTTTTAGAGATTTAAATGTTTGTTTAGCATGCTGACTTAATAAATGTTTAGGATCAATTTGAATTGCTTTATCAAAATACTGAATTGCTTCATCAGCATCCTCAGTTTCCATATACGTTGCCAGACCTAAATTATATAATGCATCTACGTGATTAGGATTAATAGATAAAACATAGTTTAATTGCTTAATGGCTTCTTGAAACATTTCTAAATGACATAAGGTTAAACCATATTGAAATTGAACTTCTGTGTCCAAAGTTTGATCTAATTCAGCAGCAGTCATAAAAAACGGTAATGCTTCTCTTTGCGCATCTAGTTGGCTAAAAGACATACCAATCATATAATTAGTATCAATGGGATTCATATTATACTTTAAAGCTCGTTGATAAAGTTTTATTGCTTCTTGAAAACGAGATTGTTCATAATATAGATTAGCTAAATTATAGTAAACAGCACCATTTTTGTCATCTAATGTTATTGCTTTTTGGAAGAATCTTTCTGCTTTCTCAATCTCACCAACATCAGCTAAAATAATACCAGCATTAATATAATTTTCAATAATGTTAGGATTCTCTTCAATGTTATTAAATAATGCTTTAATGGCTTCTTCATAATTACCATTATTCATCCACTGATATATTGTTTCTTGTTCAATCATTTCCATGTCTCCATTTCTAACATAAATTTGCAATTAAAAAGAAACCGCTAATTCTCATTTACAATGAGTTAACGGTTTACTAAAAATTAAACAACATAGCTAAGTTGACCTGTTGTTTTATATACATCGTCTATAGTAGCGCCACCTAAACAAACTTCTCCATTATAGAATACCACTGCTTGGCCTGGTGTAATAGCTCGAACAGGTTCGTCGAAAGTAACTCGAATAGATTGTTCATCTTCTTTTTGAACAAATACTTTAGTGTCTTTTTGACGATATCTAAATTTAGCAGTACATTCAAATCCATTTTCTAAATCAACTGGATTAACAAATGATGCGTCGGAAGCAATTAAATAATCACTATATAATGCATCATGATGGAAGCCTTGCTCGACATATAAAATATTATCTTCAAGATTTTTACCAACAACAAACCATGGATCTCCATCTCCACCAATACCTAGTCCATGACGTTGGCCAATAGTATAATACATTAAACCACTGTGTATGCCCATTTTTTTACCATTGAGTGTTCTCATTTCACCAGATTGTGCCGGTAAATATTGAGAAAGGAATGATTTAAAATTACGTTCCCCAATAAAGCAAATACCTGTAGAATCTTTTTTCTTAGCTGTTGCTAAGTCTTGTTCTTCAGCGATTTTACGAACTTCTTTTTTTTCTATGTCTCCAATTGGAAACATGACTTTAGATAATTGTTCTTGAGATAATTGATTTAAAAAGTATGTTTGATCCTTATTATCATCTACCCCACGTAACATTTCTACGCGACCATCTTCATGTCGATGGATTCGTGCATAATGACCAGTAGCCACATAATTGGCTCCTAATTTTAATGCATGTTCTAAAAATGCTTTAAATTTAATTTCTTTATTACACATGACGTCTGGGTTAGGGGTACGACCTTTTTTATATTCATCTAAGAAATATGTGAATACTTTATCCCAATATTCTTTTTCAAAATTCACAGCATAATATGGTATACCAATTTGATTACATACAGCTATGACATCATTATAATCTTCTGTAGCTGTACATACACCATTTTCATCTGTGTCGTCCCAGTTTTTCATGAAGATACCAATGACATCATATCCTTGTTCCTTTAAAAGATATGCTGTGACTGAACTATCTACACCTCCAGACATACCAACTACAACACGTATATCTTTATTTGACAAGTTCTATTCCTCCTTAAATTTATGATATATTTTATGAATTTCAGCAACAATATATTTTATATCTTGTTCGGTTGTGAGTTCATTAAAACTAAATCTAACTGAATGTTTTGCACGATCTTCATCTTCATACATAGCAGCAAGTACATGTGACGGAGTTGTTGAACCAGCTGTACATGCAGAACCAGACGAAACATAAATATTTGCTAAATCCAATAAAGTTAACATTGTTTCTACATCTATAAATGGAAAATATAAATTAAGTATATGGCCAGTCGTTTCTACCATTGAACCATTGACTTCAAATGGAATTGCACGTTCTTGCAAACTTACTAAAAATAGTTCTTTTAATTGCATTAAATGAATATTATTTTGATCTCGATTTTTAGTAGCTATTTCTAGAGCTTTTGTCATTCCAACTATTTGTGGAACACTTTCCGTTCCAGCACGGCGTTTAGTTTCTTGTTCCCCGCCTAATTGAGAATACTCGATTGGTGTATTGTTTTTTACTAATAAAATACCTACACCTTTAGGTCCACCAAATTTATGAGCAGTAATACTCATGGTATCAATATTAAACTCACTAAATTTAATATCTAAATGGCTAATTGCTTGGACTGCATCCACATGTAATAGAGCATTTGAATTAGAAACAATGTTTTCGATATCGTAAATAGGTTCTACTGTGCCCACTTCATTATTGACAAACATAATAGATACTAAGATAGTATCATCTGTTAAGGCTTCTTCCAATTGATCCAAATCAACTTTACCTGTATCATCTACATCTAAATATGTGACTTCATATCCTTCTTTTTCTAGTTGCTCGAATACGTGTAATACAGAATGATGTTCAATTTTTGTAGTAATAATATGATTACCTAAATGCTCATTAGCATAGACTAAACCTTTAATAGCAGTATTATTTGATTCTGTAGCACCACTAGTAAAAATGACTTCGCTTGGTTTAGCACCTAGTAATTGAGCTACATTTCTTCTAGATTCATCTAAATAACGTCTAGCATCTCTACCTACTGTATGAATAGAAGATGGATTGCCGTAGTGCGATTGATATATATCCATCATTGCTTCTATAACTTCTGGTTTGACTGGTGTAGTTGCAGCATAATCTGCATATACTTCCATTATTAAGTACACTCCTCACAATATTATCAATGTTCCTATAATAGCACCTCATTCTAAAATTTTCTACCTTCTTGTTTATGAATTAATATATTAACTATTTTTCTTTCAATAATTATTTTAAGTATGAGCAATTTAATAACTGTAATCGTTTTAAGTTGTTAAACTATTAGATAATAAAGATAAAAAGGAGAAATAGTCTATGTCTGATATAAAATTTTCTGCATTAAATTTAGTTCCTATACGAGAAGGTCAAACTGATAAAGATGCAATTAATGATATGGTGACTTTAGCTCAGAAATTAGATGAATTAGATTATGAGCGTTATTGGATTGCAGAACATCATAATGCACCTAATTTAGTAAGCTCAGCTACATCATTGTTAATACAACATACGCTTGAACATACTCATAATATTAAAGTTGGTTCAGGTGGCATCATGCTTCCAAACCATGCACCTTTAGTTGTTGCTGAGCAATTTGGTACCTTAGAAACCATTTATCCCAATCGTGTAGATTTAGGATTAGGTAGAGCACCTGGTACTGATATGATGACAGCAAGTGCATTGAGACGAGATCAACATAATGGTGTGTATGCTTTCCCTGAAGAAGTAGAACAATTACAAACTTATTTTGGTCCAGGAAATAAACAAGCTTATGTAAGGGCTTATCCTGCAGTAGATAAAAATGTACCGTTGTATATACTCGGATCATCAACTGACTCTGCACATTTAGCAGCTAGAAAAGGTCTACCCTATGTTTTTGCAGGTCATTTTGCACCACAGCAAATGAAAGAAGCAATTGAAATTTATCACGACTTATTTGAACCATCTGAAGCATTAGATAAACCATATATGATTGTATGTTTAAATGCTATAGTGACAGAAACTGATAAAGAAGCAGAATATTTAGCTAGTTCTTTAGCACAAGTATTCATTAGTATTGCTCGAGGAAGAATGCAACCAGTTCAACCACCAACTGATGATTTAAAAGGTCTTTTAACACCTAGAGAGTATGAAATGGCAAAACAAAGATTTGATGATTCTCTTATTGGTTCTGAAGAAACAGTGAAAGCTAAATTAGAAGCATTTTTAGAGGAATATGGTGATATTGATGAAATAATGGTCGTAAGCTATATTTATGACCAAGATAGACAATTTGAATCATATGAGCGTTTTAAACGAGTCATTCAAAAATTAAATAAATAATATTGATTAAAACCTGTTGAATATAAATAAATTGTCAACAGGTTTTAAATTTTTCATAAAAAAAGAGTGATGATCAAAATCACCACTCACAATTTTAATTATTTATTGTCTTTTTTGTCGTCTTTACTGTCATTATTTCCGCCAGTATATTCATTAATTTTATCTTTTACTTTATTTACTTGTTCGTTATCGCTATTTTTAAATTTCTCTGCTGCATCTTTTGCTTTATCCATGAATCCCATGTTGAAATTCTCCTTTCGAATTTAAGCATTTAATTTTTAATAAATAATTTTTACTTATATTAATCCAATACCACAACAAAAAAGTTTTAAACATAATAAATTTAAATTTTTAAATGTAAAACATATAACCATCTAAATCGTTATCTGATTCTACAAAATCAGCTAAATATTTTAATGTTGTATTATCTAAAACTTCTCTAACAGCATCTCTCATTCGCAACCATAATTCTTTTTGTGCTGGTGGTTCAGAATCTATACTTTCTACAATAGTAATAGGTCCTTCTAATAAGCGAATAATATCGCCAGCTGAAATTTCTTCAGATGGGACTCTTAATTGATATCCACCCTTAGCGCCACGAATACTTCGAATTAATCCAGCATTTCTTAAAGGACCCACGAGTTGTTCTAAATATAAATCACTTAAATGATTTTCTTCAGCAATTGTTTTTAATGATACACACCCTTGCCCCTCTCTTTTTGCTAGGGAAATCATTAAAGTTAACCCATATCTCCCTTTCGTTGATATTTTCATAGTTTTACCTCACTTAATTCGAATAATATAGTCCCATTCTATCATTTTTCAGTTAATATAGTAATAGAAAGGTGTGAAAAAATTGAATACAGAACCTTTAGCTTCAAGAATGAGGCCTACAAATATAAATGAAATTATTTCACAACAACATCTAGTTGGTCCAAGAGGCATTATAAGACGTATGGTAGAAACTAAAAAATTATCTTCTATGATTTTTTATGGACCTCCTGGAATTGGAAAAACTAGTATTGCTAAAGCCATTGCTGGCAGTACTGAATATAAATTTAGACAATTAAATGCAGTAACGAATACAAAAAAAGATATGCAAATGATAGTTGAAGAAGCTAAAATGTCAGGACAAGTCATTTTATTATTAGATGAGATTCACCGCTTAGATAAAGCAAAACAGGATTTTTTATTACCACATTTAGAAAATGGTAAAATCATTTTAATTGGTGCTACAACTTCTAACCCTTATCATGCAATTAATCCAGCGATTCGCTCACGTGTACAAATTTTTGAATTATATCCACTTGATGAAAAGGATGTATATCAAGCATTAACTAGAGCATTAAATGATGATCAAAATGGTTTAAAATCGTATCAACCAAAAATTGATGAAGATGCACTAAAATATTTCTCTACTCAAAGTCATGGTGATGTAAGAAGCGCTTTAAATGCTTTGGAATTAGCAGTATTAAGTGCTAAAGTTTCCAATAATCAACGTCATGTTACTTTAGAAGATGCTAAAGATTGTTTACAAAAAGGTGCTTTTATCAGTGATAAAGATGGTGACATGCATTATGATGTCATGAGTGCATTTCAAAAGTCTATTCGTGGAAGTGACGTTAATGCTGCTTTACATTATTTGGCGAGACTAATCGAAGCAGGTGATCTTCCAACAATCGTACGACGTTTACTCGTCATTAGTTATGAAGATATTGGCTTAGCTTCTCCAAGTGCTGGTCAAAGAACACTAGCAGCTATTCAATCAGCTGAACGACTCGGATTGCCTGAAGCACGAATTCCTCTAAGTCAAGCAGTAATTGAATTATCACTATCTCCTAAGTCTAATTCAGCTATAAAAGCAATTGATAGTGCATTAAGTGATATCAGAAAAGGCAAAGTTGGTCAAATACCTAATCACCTACGTGATGGTCACTATCAAGGAGCAAAAGACTTAGGCCGATCTATCGGTTATAAATATCCTCATGATTATGAGAATGGTTATATTAAACAGCAATATTTACCTGACGCTTTAAAAAATAAAATATATTATGAACCAAAAACAACTTCTAAAAGTGAACAACAATTTAAAATAGTGTATGATAATTTAAATCATAAAAACTAATAAAACCTATGGAAAAGATGATAATACTTCATTCATCTCTTCCATAGGTTTTTTGTTAGTTATTACCTTTATCTTTAATTCTACGTAAAGGAATATCTTTTAAAATATCATTTACGACATAACTTGCACAAATTAAACCTACTGTGCTTGGTACAAATGCATTCGATGATGGAGGCATTTGACCTTTTCGATTTATTGCATTTGCATCTCCAACAGTTTTCTTAACATCTTCACGAATAACTATTGGACTCTCATCTGAAAAAACAACAGGAACACCTTTTTTTATTCCAAGTTTTTTCAACTTGTTACGAATAATTTTTGCCATTGGATCCATATATGTTTTTGAAATATCAGCAATTTTGAAACGTGTTGGATCTATTTTATTCGCAGCGCCCATACTTGAAATCAACTTGATTCCTCTATCTAAACATTCTTTCATTAAATGAACTTTGTATATAATCGTGTCACTTGCATCGATAAAATAATCAATATTGTAATTATTAAAAATATCTTCATATGTCTCTTCAGTATAAAACATGTGAAGAGATGTAACTTTACAATTTGGATTGATGAGTTTAATTCGTTCTTCCATTAATGTTACTTTACTTTGACCTATGGTAGTAGTTAATGCATGAATTTGACGGTTTACATTAGTGATATCTACGTCATCTTTATCAATAAGAATAATGTGACCAATGTTAGTTCTTGCTAAAGCTTCAGCAGCAAATGAACCAACTCCACCTACCCCTAAGACCGCTACTGTCTTGTCTTTTAGTAAATCTAGTCCTTCTTGTCCATAGGCTAATTCATTTCTAGAAAATTGATGTTTCATAATTAACTCCTTTACTTAGCAAATATAAATACTATATTAACAGAAAAAAGCAAAAAAAAATACGTAAGGCCTAAAGCCTTACGTACCGATAGAGTCCGTAGTTGCCGTAGTTATAAAAAGCTTGATCATTCGGCCTGCTATATACAGGTGGGTGCCCTGTTTCTTGTTTTGCAAGTCCTCCAAATGAGGCGTGTGCGCTGCAAGAAAACCTATTGGGCTCCCTGATCAAAAAGTGTTAGGCCCAAATAAAAAGCAAACATACGAACAACACAGATGACTATCTTATAGACATATTTTATCATAAAGAGCTTATTAAATAAATCCTTAAATATTGTATGAGGATGTTTATTTTTAAAATATTTTTAAATATATAAGTTTACATAATATAATTATTGTTATTTAAAATTTAAGTTAGTGTATATAAAAATTGGAACAGAAACTCAATTCCCGTCCCAATTTAGCACTAAATTATTCTATTTTAAAAATGAAGATTAATGACGAATTCTTAATGATAATTCTTCTAATTGTTTATCTGATACTTCACTTGGTGCATCCGTTAATAAGCAAGTTGCAGAAGCAGTTTTAGGGAAAGCGATAGTATCACGTAAATTAGTTCTATTTGTGAGTAACATAACTAGTCTATCTAGACCTAAAGCGATGCCTCCATGTGGTGGTGCGCCGTATTTAAAGGCATCTAATAAGAAACCAAATTGCTCTCTAGCTTGTTCTTTAGTAAATCCTAAAACTTCAAACATTTTTTCTTGTAATTCTCCATCAGATATTCTGATTGATCCACCGCCTAATTCGTATCCATTTAATACAACGTCATAAGCATTTGCTTGAACTTTTTCAGGTTCAGAATCTAGTTTAGCAATATCTTCTTCTTTAGGTGATGTAAACGGATGATGCGCAGCAACATAACGTTTAGCATCTTCATCATATTCTAATAAAGGCCAATCTGTTACCCATAAGAAGTTTAATTTTGATTCATCAATTAATTTTAATTCTTTTGCAATTTTAATTCGAAGTGCACCTAAACTTTGTGCAACAACATTTGGCTTATCTGCAACAAACATTACTAAATCTCCAGGTTTAGCGCCTGTTAATTCTTTTAATGTGTTAACATTCTCTTCTTCAAAGAATCTTGCTATCGGACCACTTAAGCCTTCATCTACAACTTTCACCCAAGCTAGACCCTTAGCACCATAGATATTTACAAATTCTGTTAATCCATCCATATCTTTACGTGTATAGTTATCTGCAGCACCTTCAGCAACAATTGCTTTAACTTCTCCGTCGTGTTCTACAGTATCTTTAAACACTTTGAAATCCATTTCTTTTCCTAATTGGGACACATCTTGCAATTCCATACCAAAACGTGTATCTGGTTTATCAGAACCATATCGTTTCATTGCTTCATCATATGTCATACGAGGGAATGGTGTTTGGATATCAATACCTTTTACATCTTTTACAACTTTAGAAAGCATTTCCTCGCCCATTTGAATAATATCTTCTTGATCAACAAAACTCATTTCGATATCTACTTGTGTAAATTCAGGTTGACGATCAGCACGTAAATCCTCATCACGGAAACATTTTACAATTTGATAGTATTTATCAAAACCACTAATCATCAATAATTGTTTAAATAACTGTGGTGATTGTGGTAAAGCGTAAAATTCGCCTTCATGTACACGAGATGGCACTAAATAGTCTCTCGCACCTTCTGGTGTAGATTTTGTTAATACGGGGGTTTCAATATCAAAGAAACCATTATTGTCAAGGTATTGACGAATTGATCGAGTCGTTTGATGTCTCATTTTAAATGTTTGAGCTAATTCTGGTCGTCTTAAATCTAAATAGCGATATTTAAGACGAATATTTTCATCAACACTTTGATTTTCTTCATTAATTGAAAATGGAGGCGTCGCTGATTTATTAATTATACGAATATTAGATACCTGAACTTCTACTTGACCCGTTTTAATTTTTGGATTAACTGTTTCTGGGTCTCTTTTAGTTACTGAACCTTCAACTTCGACCACATATTCTGATCTTACAGTTTCAGCAATAGATAGAGCTTCTTTTGAAAAATCTGGATTGAATACAATTTGTACAATTCCTTCTCTATCACGTAAATCAACAAAAATAAGGCCTCCTAAATCACGTCGGTTATGAACCCAACCTTTTAGTGTTACTTTCTGACCTAATAATTCTTCAGTTACTAAACCACAATATGTTGTTCTTTTACCCATTATTTATTCTCCTTTTCTTTATTAAAGAAACTAACTACTTCATCTAATTGAATTGTTTTTGTTTCACCTGTAGACATTTCTTTAACATCAATTTTATTATTGTCTAGCTCTTGGTCACCTATTACAATCGTATATTTAGCATTTAGACGATCAGCTTGTTTCATTTGTCCCTTAATTTTTCGATTTAAGTAATCTTTATCAGCTTTCACACCATGTTTTCTTAAATCATTTAAAAGTTTCACGCTATATTGTTCTGCTTGTTTACCCATCGTTACGACAAATAAATCGAATTCTTCATCCACATTCAATTCTATGTTTTCTTCTTCAAGTGCAAGAAGTAATCGTTCAATACTAAGGGCAAAACCTATTCCTGTTTGCTTAGGACCATCTAATAACTCAAGAAGTCCATTATAACGACCTCCACCACACAGTGTAGTAATAGCACCGTCATAATTTGGATTATCCATCATGAGTTCAAATGCCGTATGAGTATAATAATCAAGTCCACGCACTAAATTAGGATCTTCAACATAATTGATACCTAGTTGATCTAAATGATGTTTAACTGCTTCATAATATGCCTTTGATTCATCATTTAAGTAATCTGTAATTCTTGGAGCATGTTTCACTGCTTCTTTGTCTCTATCAACCTTACAATCTAAGATTCTCATTGGATTTGTATGCAAACGTGATTGACAATCATTACAGAATGTATCAATGACAGGTTCAAAATGCTTAATTAATGCTTCGTTATATTCTTTACGAGATGCTTGATCTCCTATACTATTAATCACTAGCTTTAAATGTTTTAAACCAAATGATTCATATATATGCATTACCATTGCTAATACTTCTGCATCAATACTTGGATTTTCTGCTCCTATTGCTTCTACACCAAATTGATTAAATTGTCGATAACGTCCTTTTTGTTTTCGTTCGTATCTAAACATTGGTCCGTTATAGTAGAGCTTAATAGGTTGATTAGGTTCACCTTGCATTTTATTTTCAATATATGATCGCACGACTGCTGCAGTTCCTTCAGGTCTTAATGTAATACTTCTATCGCCTTTGTCTTTAAACGTATACATCTCTTTTTGAACGACATCAGTAGAATCTCCTACACCTCTTGCAAATAAGTCAGTACTTTCAAATATTGGTGTACGTATCTCTTTATAATTGTATAATTTCATTAATTCATCTAATTTATTTTCAATATATCGCCATTTTGCAGACTCTTGAGGTAAAATGTCTTGCGTTCCTCTAGGAATCTTAATCATACAATCACTCCTTCTAAATTGTTGTTAACTATTAAATTTCTTTAATAAAAAAGTCCCTTATATAGCTTCATGCTATATAAGGGACGATATGCCGTGTTGCCACCCTAATTGAGAATAAAAATATTCTCCACTCATCTCGTGTAACGTACGCAAACCGGCTTTATTTTATCAAAGCACCTTTTCTTGTGTTCAAAGATACCAATGTACTAGTATAATCTTTCAGCCTAGGATTACTTCTCTTCACAATCAATATGATTGTTCACTATTTCATTAGTCTTTTCAAGAATACAAACGGTATTATTTATAAAGTTCACTGATTATGATACCGATTTTAGGAAAAGTTTGCAAGTATTATGAAGCAAAATATTGTTTTAATCCATCTACAACCGCTTCTTCTACAACCTGTCTATGTAATTGACTTCTAATCATTTTTTCATCAGTAGGATTACTTATATAGCCCAATTCAAGTAACACAGCTGGTTTATTCGTTTGTCTTAAAACTTGATAATTTTGTTGACGAACACCACGATTAGAAAGTAATGACTTTTTTTGAATATTCGCATTTAATACTTCTGCTAATGTTTCTTGACTATTTTGATACCAATATACAGTAGCGCCATTAGCATTATGACTATCTAATGAATCATTATGAATACTTATAAATACGTCACCTGTCGCTTTTCTATTATCTAAGCTTACATAACTATCATCTGTTCTCGTCAATTTAACATGCGCTCCTGCTTTTTCTAATGCACGTTTTAATTCAAGTGCTGTTTTCAAAGTATAGTTTTTTTCGAGAGATTTAAGAGCCGTGGAACTTGAGGCTCCCTGATCACTACCTCCATGACCAGGATCAAGCACCACAGTTTTATTCTTAAAAGGATTTTCCTGTTTACTAACATCAGCTTTTATATTCAAACTCGTATGCCAACCAGCAACCCATCCTTTTTCATCTCCTTTAGCATTTTGGACTTCAATCCATTTTCCTGACGTCTTTAATTTTTTAAAACTATCTCCTTTTTCAACTTTATATATCACCGGATATCCTGCATTAGGTCCTGTTCTTATTTCAGCATCTTCAGTTATTGTTAGTCTATTACTATCTTGATCATTATGATTCATAAACATAAATAATAATATTATAAAAAGAACAAATAATAACACTACGACTAACGTCAACATATTTTTTAGATCATGTTTGGTTAACCATGTATCTAATTTATTCATATTACTTTGCCATCCTGACTTTCATATATAATCGTTACGGGACCATCATTAATAATTTCTACTTCCATATCTGTCCCAAATTCACCAGTTTGAACATCAATATCATACTTTCGAAGTTCAGAGTTAAACTTATCGTATAATGTTTTGGCATCTTCAGGTCGCATAGATTGTGAGAAACCTGGTCTATTACCTTTTTTAACTTCTGCATAAAGTGTAAATTGAGAAATAGATAAAATCGCACCGTTAATTTGTTGAATATTTAAATTTAATTTTCCGTTATCATCTTCAAACAAACGTGCATTAACAATTTTCTTCGCTAATACTTCTATATCAGATTCCGTCGAATTTTTCCCAACACCTACTAATAAACAATAACCTTTTTCAATTTGGTTATGAATAGATTTATTAGTGACAGATGCTCGTTTTACTCTTTGTACAACTATTTTCATATCTTAGCACCTCTTTTAATTCCATACTCTAGAAACTGTATAAATATCACTCAATTGTTTAAGTTTTTCAACTACACGAAATACATCATTTACATTTTTAACCATAACACTAATTGTAATGATTGCATTTTTGTCAATATCAGATCGTGCATTCATTTTAATAATACTTCCTACGGTTGAATTTACGGCTTGAATCACTTCATTGAGTAACCCATTTCGATCATATGCATTGACTTCTAAATCTACTTGATAACGTTGTGTTGAATCTTTTGATTTAACCCATTCGACATTAATTAATCTCTCGTTTTCATTTTTAATATTTGGGCAATCTGATCTATGAACTTTAATACCATGTCCTTTAGTGATATATCCAACAATATCATCACCAGGAATTGGATTACAACATTTAGATAATTTGATTAAAACATTCTCTAATCCTTCGACATAAACCCCACTATCAGTAATGATATCTTCTTTAATTGGTGACGTTTTAATGACTTCTTGTGCTTCATTTAATGCTTTTTGTTTATCTTGTATACGCTGTCTTTCCGTTAATTTATTTACTACTTGTAAAGCAGTAACACCACCAAAACCTACTGCAGCATATAAATCGTCATCATTGGCAAAATGATATTTTTCGTTAACGACTTCAATATTTTTTTCTGTTAGAATCTCATCAACTCGATAACCTTGTTCTTTAATTTCCGCTTCTACCATAAATTTACCTTTTTCTATATTAGAAGAACGATCTTGCTTTTTAAAGAAACTTTTTATTTTACTTTTTGCTCCAGATGATTTAACAATTTTCAACCAATCTCTACTTGGACCATATGAATGTTTACTTGTGCGAATTTCAATAATATCGCCTGTCTTAAGCATATAATCAATAGGCACAATTTTACCATTGACTTTTGCACCAATCATTTTATTACCAACTTCGCTATGGATGGCATAAGCAAAATCAATAGGGACTGCGCCATAAGGTAATTCAATCACATCACTTGCTGGCGTAAACGCATATACTTTATCACTTTGTAAATCATATTTAAGTGATTCCATAAATTCTTGTGCATCTGAAGATGTATGGTCAGTTTCTGCAAGTTCTTTTAACCAGTTAAGTTTATTTTGGAAATCTTGTGTTTTAGAATTTATTGTTTTACCTTCTTTATATGCCCAATGCGCTGCTACCCCATGCTCAGCAATTTCGTGCATTTCAAATGTTCGAATTTGAATTTCTAAAGGATCACCATTAGGTCCAACAACAGTAGTGTGTAATGACTGATACATATTTTGCTTTGGCATAGCGATATAATCTTTAAAACGACCTGGCATCGGTTTCCATAATGTATGAACCAAGCCTAAAATAGCATAACAATCATTAATTGAATTCACAATCACTCGTATAGCTAATAAATCAAATATTTGATCAAATTGTTTTTTTTGTTTTACCATCTTACGATAAATACTGTAAATATGTTTAGGGCGACCGCTTATTTCACCTTGGATATTCATTTTATTCATTTCAGTTTGAATTTTATCCATAGCATTTTGAATATATGCTTCACGTTCACTACGTTTTTTCTTCATTAAATTAACAATTCTAAAATACTGTACACTATCAATATAACGTAACGCAATATCTTCCAATTCCCATTTAATGGTATTAATACCTAGACGATGCGCTAAAGGTGCATAGATTTCTAATGTTTCTTTTGAAATACGAATTTGTTTTTCTCTAGCCATTGCTTTTAACGTTCTCATATTATGTAAGCGGTCAGCTAATTTAACTAATATGACACGAACATCCTTAGCTATCGCAATAAATAACTTTCTATGATTTTCAGCTTGTTGTTCCTCTTTAGAACGGTATTTAACTTTTTTTAACTTAGTTACACCATCTACAATTCGTGCAATTTCTTCATTAAACATATTCTTTACATCTTCAAATGTATATGGTGTATCCTCTATCACATCATGTAAAAAGCCAGCTACAATTGTTGGTCCATCTAAGCGCATTTCTGTTAATATACCTGCTACTTGAATTGGATGCATGATATAAGGTAGCCCATTTTTTCGAAACTGTCCTTGATGTGCTTCATAAGCAATATGATAACTTTTTAAAACATATTGATAATCATCTGCTGATAAATAGGATTTAGCTTTATTTAGTACTTCATCAGCACTATATGGATACTCGTTATTCAATATATGACACCCCGACTTTTTAATATTTCAAATACTCTACCGATAACCGAATCATTGAAAATCAAGAAATTTCTTTTCATTACTTAATTAATCCGAGTACCACTCCTATTAATTAAAGATGCGTGAGTATTAATGTAATTTTAACAAAAGTATTAAAATCTCTAAAAGATTAACTTTGGTTTAAATAATAGTTATATAATACTACAAGTTTTTAAATAAATAAATGTGATTAGATTAATGATGATGCAACGATAATAAAAAAAGCGAGATAGTATTCAATCTGAATTCCTACACTCGCTTTAATATATATTAATCTAGTTACTAAATTAATGACTATTCATCGTATGAAATTAAACTCATGACATCATAGTCTTTAATTTTTTCCATACCATTTAAATATTTTAATTCAATAATAAAAGCTATTCCAACAACAATACCACCTAATTCTTCTACTAATTTAATAGCCGCTTCGATTGTTCCACCTGTCGCTAATAAATCATCAGTGATTAAAACACGTTGTCCTGGTTTAATTGCATCTTTATGCATTGTTAAAACATTTGTCCCATATTCCAAGTCGTATTCATAGCGAATAACTTCACGTGGTAATTTTCCTTCTTTTCTTACAGGTGCAAATCCAATTCCCATTGAGTACGCAACTGGACAGCCAATAATAAATCCTCTTGCTTCAGGGCCTACTACAATATCAACGTTACGATCTTTTGCATACTTTACAATTTGATCAGTTGCATAACCGTATGCTTCACCATTGTCCATAATAGTTGTAATATCTTTGAAACTAACACCTGGTTTAGGCCAGTCTTGTACTTCAGATACGTATTGCTTTAAATCCATTTAAAAATTTCCTCCTATGCGTTACGCTTTTTGAGCTTTAATCCAATTCTTAAGATGTGAAAAGTCATCATAAAGCATTAATTTTTCAACTTCAATTCTTGACTGTCTCGATTTATAAACTTGACTCGACTCAATAGATTGTTTACTTGGATTATCATTTATTTTAATTATACCATTTTCTTCGTAAATAAAACTTAGGTCAAGAAATACTTTTAAAATAAACTTTAAAGTATTTGGCTTAATATTTAAGTATTGACATAATTGTAACCCTTCTTTTTCTAAGTTCATTTCTTTCTTAGTAAATAGTGCCCTATAACTTTGTTTAAATAGATGAGCACTCGGTAACCCCTCAAAATAAATTGAATGTTGATGGTGTAATACTAAATAGAGTTGTGAGTATTCTAAATGTTTTAGAGATTGTGTAACACTATCTAAATCAGTTGGTAAATCACGAAACACAATCGTATTATATGATGAATCAATTGTTTCACCGTAGTGGAAATAATTCTCACCTAACTTCTCTTTTTTAGAATGAATGACAAAAGCAACATTATTAGATGACGTATCAATATTAAGTTGTTTACGTTTACTTCTATAATCTAATATTTGCTCATTTTGAGTCGCTAAATCTTGTATAATCATTTGAGGTGTCTGATTGTTATTCCACTCATTTATTTGTAAATGTCCTATGATATTGACAGGTTGGCCTAATTCTATTTGTGTCATTAAATCACCATTTTTCCAAAATAAATGTTGTAATTTAGCTTGACCAGTTACTAATTTTAAATGATTTTTATCTTTTCCAATCGCTTTAACGTCATTAACTTCTGTATCATCCAATTCAAATAAAGGTTTTTCAAAATCAGTACCAAACGGTTTCAGTATTTTAATATCATGAATATTTGATACAGTAATTTCATCTTCTGAAAGTTTAGTCGTAATATATTTTGTTGGTTCTAAAGAAGTATGTTTAGAAAGCTGAACCATCCATTCATTTAATCCTTTTGATAATGCATCAATATTATCAATCTCCATCGTCATTCCAGCTGCCATATGATGACCACCAAATTTAGATATCAAGTCTTGATGTGCACTTAAAATTTCGAACATAGACACTTGTTCAATACTTCTAGCTGAACCTTTTGCATGATGTTGTTCTAAATCTATATTTAAAATAAGAGTGGGTAAAGCATAAGTTTCTACAATTTTTGAAGCCACAATACCTAATACTCCCTCATGCCATCCTTCTTTAGCTAAAAGTAAAAATTTGTCGCCATTTTCAACTTTTTCATTAGCCATCAATAGTGCTTCTTCTGTTATTTGAGCGACAATATCTTTACGTTCAATGTTAAAAGCTTCTACTTGTTCAGCTAAAAAATTCGCCTCTTCAGAATCTTCTGCCATCAGTAATTCCGCTGCTAATGACGCATCTTCTAATCTACCTACCGCATTTAAACGAGGTCCAATAATGAAACCAATTGTTTCTTCATCTATTTCATCATTAAATCCTGCTTGATTTAATAATGATTGAATTTGAAATGGACAGGATTGATTTAAATATTTAAGACCTTCTTGAACAATCGTTCTGTTTTCATCAGTCAGTGACACTAAATCTGCAATCGTCCCAATAGTTGCAAGCGCTATGAAATATTCTGGAGGATGATCTATTAAACATTGCGATAATTTGTATGCGACACCAGCTCCACATAAATATTTAAATGGATATTCAAATTCTGGATGCATAGGATGAATAATGGCATATGCTTTTGGTAATGTACGGCCTATTTCATGATGGTCTGTAACAATTACATCGACTCCCAATGCTTGTACCATTTCAATTTCTTCATGACCTTGTATTCCATTATCAACTGTAATAATAAGTGATACGCCTTCATCGTAAGCATTTTGAAAGGCATATTTATTTGGACCATAACCTTCGCTAAATCGATTAGGAATATACCAACCGACTTCAGCGCCCAATTTTTGCAGTGTTTGAACTAATATCGTTGTAGATGTTACGCCATCAGCATCATAATCTCCATACACTAATATTCTTTCATGTTTATCAATCGCTAAATTAATTCGATCAACAGCTTTTCGCATATCACTCATTAGCCATGAATCATGCTTTTTATTTGTACCATTAATTAATGTATTTATCTCATCATACTGTGTAATCGATTTACTTTCTAAAATCTTTCTTACAATAGGAGATAAATTAAATTCCTTAATAATCTCAGACGATATATCTTGTTTAGGTGCTTCATAAAGCCATTTATATTTAGATTGAATCATAAAGTTATCCTTCCTTTTTCCACAAGCAATTATACCTAAAAAAAGAATAAATAAAAAGAGGAAGAAACACTGAATTCAATTAGAATTCTTTTGTTTCTTCCACTAATTTTATATCATGTATTTAATTATACTAAGATTTTTTCATCATTTGATTTTTTCTCTTTATAAACTACAAGCTTACCGTTCTCAGATTTTTTCAACTGATGTTTCTTCATGATGCTCCATAGTGGAACTGCAATAAAGATAGAAGAGAATACACCAGATAATAATCCAATAAGTAATGCTAATGAGAAGTTAAACAGACTTGATGCACCAAAGATAAGTATGGCGATAACTACTACAACGACTGTAAGAACTGTATTAATAGAACGAGTCATTGTTTGTCTAATAGATCGGTTAACAATATCATCAATTTGATGAGGATCTGTTATTACTTTGATTTTATGAAGATTTTCTCTTACACGGTCGAAAGTAACAATTGTATCATTTATTGAATAACCTACAATCGTTAAGATTGCAGCGATAAACGTAATATCTACTTCAAGTCTTAATAAACTGAATAAAGCAACGATAATAAATACATCATGAAGTAATGCTAAGACAGCAGAAAGCCCCATTCTCCATTCGAATCTTAATGAAACATAGATAATAATCCCAATAGCTGCATAAATTAATGCTTTCATTGCATTTTTAGCTAACTCTTGACCAATCATTGGAGAGACTGTGTTCACTGTCGGTTTATGACCATATTGATCATTAATGACTTTATTAAGTTTCAAAGTTTCATCTTTAGATAAATCATTTTTAAATTGAACTGTTGCTTGTTTATTGTCATTACCATTAATTTGAATTTGATCAGGTGTCAAACCAACATCTTTAATCGTACGTTCAACTTTAGTTTGAGATAACTTCGTATCAGAATCAAGATCTACTCTTGTACCAGCTGAGAAATCAATACCTAAGTTAAGTTTAAATATACTTAGAATAATTATACCAATTACTAAAATTAAAATACTTACTCCAATTAATGGTTTTGCTAATTTAACAAAATTCCATTTTTCAAAAGCTGTTTTTAAGTCATGAACATCTACACCTTCATTGATATCATGGCGATTATTTTTATTTACACCAAACATCCAATATTTCTTCTTAAAGTAATTAGAAGAAACTAAAAGTGATAATAGTCCTCTTGATAAAAAGACAGCTGTGATGAATATCATTAAAATACCTAATAATAACATCGTAGCAAATCCTTTAACTGAACTTTGACCAAAGAAGAATAACACTGCTGCTGCTATAACAGTTGTTAAGTTTGAATCAAAAATCGTTAAGAAAGAACTTTTATTTGCTTTAGAATAAGCCTGTTTAAGCGTTCGTCCTACTCTAAGTTCATCTTTAATCCGTTCATACATGATGATATTTGCATCTACAGCCATACCTACACCTAATACTAAGGCAGCTAAACCTGGTAATGTAAGTACACCTGAAATAAAGTTAAATGCTACCAATGTTAAATAAACATATACTGTTAAAGCAATCACTGCCACAATACCTGGTAATCTGTAAAAACCTACCATAAATAAATAGATAATTGCAACACCAATCATTGATGCAAAGATTGTTTTATCTAATGCATCTTGACCAAATTGTGCACCTACAGAATTAGAATAAACTTCTTTTAAATCAACTGGTAATGAACCTGCATTTAACAATTCTGCAATTTGCTTAGCACGTTCTACGCCTTGTTGACCCTGGAAGCCACCTGAAATTTCTACACTGTCTGAATTAATAGGTTGATCCACCGAAGCGGCTGAAACGTATTTCCGTTTATCTTCAGGTTTATCCAACTCTTTATGATAGCTATCACCTTTTTTATAATCTAACCACACTACCATCATGTTTTCTTGTTTTTTAGAAATTTCTTCTGTAACTTTTTTAAATTTCGCGCGGTCTTTTAATTTAAAAGTGACTGCAGGTTCGTTTGTACCTTGTTTAAATTCTTGTTTTGCAGAACCTTGTACAATATCTTTACCTGTTAATTTAACATGATCATTAGCATCACGTATAGTCAGATTTGCTTGTGAAGACAAAATTTTCCGAGCTTCATCAGGATTTTTTACCCCTGCGAGCTGTACCCTAATTCTATCAGGGTCTTCAACTTGAATATGAGGCTCAGATACGCCTAATACATTAACACGATTTTCTAAAGTTTGAGCAGTAGATTGTAAAGCCTTATCATCGATTTTACCATCACCGCCAAGTGGTTTAACTTGATATAACACTTCAAAACCACCTTGTAAATCCAAACCTAGATTTACATTCTTAACTACATTCTTATATGTAAAGCCCATACCTACAAATAGTAGCGCTACAATGAGTATGAATGCAATTATTCTACTTGTTTTTTTCACATGAACACCTCATTATTTAATTATGTAATTAGAATAATCTTTTAATAAACCATGTGCAAGTGAATTAAAGATTACATCTATGTGACAAGACTTATCTATCTTAACATAACCTTTTTATTAGTGTAATCACGATAGCTAGTTAATAAAAAAACATTCCACGACAATTTGTTGTCTGGAATGTCTTGTTATTATAATTTATGATGGGTCAACTTGTTTAATCGCAGGTTTTTCAAATGTCATTTCAGTACCATGACCATTTACTGTGATTACAACTGCTGTTTCATCCACAGCTTTAACAGTTCCTTTGATTCCACCAATAGTTGTAATTTTTTGACCTGCTTCGATACGACTAATCATTTCACGATGTTCTTTCGCACGTTTTTGTTGCGGTCTAATTAAAAAGAAATAAAATACTATAATTAAAATTATAGGCAAGATTAATGCTGAAACATTCATTATATTGTTCTCCTTATTAAAAGTTTTTAGGGTTCTCTACATTTAGCCCATATTGTTCGAAAAATTCTTCTTTAAAATCTAATAAACAATCTTCTCGAATGGCCTGTCTAATATCTTCCATTAATTTTAGCAGAAAATGTAAATTATGAATAGTAGTAAGACGGATACCAAACGTTTCCTCTGCTTTAATTAGATGTCTAATATATGCACGTGTATAATTCTTACAAGTATAGCAATCACAATTCGCATCTATAGGACTAAAATCATCTGCATATTTAGCATTTTTTATAACCAATCGTCCTTGAGATGTCATGCATGTTCCATTTCTAGCTATGCGTGTTGGCAACACACAATCAAACATATCCATACCGCGAATGCTACATTCTATTAATGCATCAGGTGATCCTACTCCCATTAAGTATCTTGGTTTGTCTTCTGGCATAAATTGAACCGTATGTTCAACCATATCGTACATCACTGGTTTTGGTTCACCTACAGATAAACCACCAATAGCATATCCAGGAAAATCCAATGATACAAGTTCTTTAGCACTTTGTTCTCTTAAGTCTTTGTACTCTCCACCTTGTATAATACCAAATAATGCTTGGTCCTCTGGACGTTGATGTGCTTCAAGACATCGTTTAGCCCATCTTGTTGTACGTTCAATTGAATCTTTTACGTATTTATATTCGGCAGGCATAGGCGGACACTCATCAAATGCCATCATAATATCTGAACCTAAGTCATTTTGAATTTGCATTGATTTTTCTGGACTTAAAAACAACTTAGAGCCATTTGTATGATGTCTAAATTCGACACCCTCTTCTGATATTTTTCTAAGATTACTCAAACTAAACACTTGGAAACCACCAGAATCTGTAAGAATAGGGCCATCCCAATTCATGAACTTATGTAAGCCCCCAGCTTGTTTGATAATATCATTTCCAGGTTGTAACCACAAATGATACGTATTTCCTAATATAATTCTAGCTTCAATTTGTCTTAACTCTTCTGGACTCATTGTTTTAACTGTTGCTTTCGTACCTACTGGCATAAACATGGGTGTTTCAAATGAGCCATGGGGTGTATGAACAATCCCTAAACGTGCACCTGATTGCTTACATGTTTTAATGTGCTCATAAGTTACTGCTGGCATAATCTGTACCTCTCATTCATTAAATTATTAACATTGCATCTCCAAAACTAAAGAATCTATATTTAAGTTTTACCGCTTCTTTATAAGCATTCAAAATGTATTCACGACTACTAAAAGCAGAGACTAACATCACTAATGTTGATTTGGGTAAATGAAAATTAGTAATTAACCCATCAATTGCTTTATATTCAAACCCTGGATAAATAAATATATCTGTCCAACCACTTGTAGCGACAAATTGTTCATGATCACGACGAATTGTTTCTAACGTTCTAGTAGACGTCGTACCTACAGAAATAATTCTATGCCCATTTTCTTTAGTTTTATTCAGCATATCTGCCGTTTCTTTAGTCATTTGATAGTACTCACTATGCATTTCATGATCATCAATATCCTCCACACTTACTGGTCTAAAGGTACCTAGGCCAACATGTAGTGTAATAAATGCAATATTGACACCTTTGTCTTTTATTTTCTGTAAAAGCTCATCTGTAAAATGTAACCCTGCAGTAGGCGCTGCAGCGGAACCATTTTCTTTAGCATACACAGTTTGATATCTATCCGGATCATCTAAACGTTCTTTAATATAAGGTGGTAAAGGCATTTCACCTAACTCATCTAAGCGTTCTTCTAAAATACCTTCATAATGTAAACGCATAATGCGCCCACCTTGTTCTAATTCTTTTATACATTCAGCAATGATTTTGCCGTTACCAAATGATAAAGTATTACCTACTTTAATACGTTTTGCTGGTTTTAATAATACTTCCCAGTCATTGTCCTCTATTCTAGTAAGCATTAACATTTCTACCTTTGCACCTGTTTCTTCTTTTAAACCGAATAAACGTGCTGGCATAACACGTGTATCATTTAATACTAATGTATCTCCAGGTTCAAAATAATCCATAATATCTGTAAAGTGTTTATGTGCAATATTTCCGGTCTTTCTACCTAGCACAAGTAATCTACTTTGATCTCTATTTTTTAAAGGTGTCTGAGCAATCAATGATTCAGGTAAATGATAATCAAACTCCTCAACGTTCATATTATTCCCTCATTCTTTAATTTTTTTGAAATGTTCATAGGCAAATGGTGTCGCTTTTCTACCTCTTGGTGTTCGTTCTATAAATCCTTTTTGTATTAAAAAGGGTTCATAGACATCTTCGATTGTAATACGTTCTTCTCCAATTGACACTGCTATCGTATCCAGTCCCACAGGACCTCCATTATATTGATTAATAATACAATTCATCATTTTATGATCAATGTAATCTAAGCCTTCATCATCCACTTGTAATAAGTTTAGAGCTTGCTTTGTTGTTTCGATATAAATTTGTTCATCTTCATTTACTTGTTGAAAATCTCTTACTCTTTTTAGTAGTCGATTTGCAACACGAGGTGTTCCTCTTGAACGCTTAGCAAGCTCAACTGCACTTTCATCATCAATTTTTGTACCTAATACTTCAGCAGTTCGAATAATGATTTCTTTTAAATCTGATTCCGAATAGTACTCTAATCTTAAATGAACACCAAATCGATCTCTTAAAGGGCCTGTTAGACTTCCAGCACGTGTTGTCGCGCCTACTAGAGTAAAAGGTGGTAAATCAATACGTATACTACGTGCTTCATCACCTTTACCGATAATAATATCTAAGAAAAAATCTTCCATAGCAGAGTATAAAACTTCTTCTACTACACTACTTAAGCGATGGATTTCATCAATAAATAAAACATCTCCAGGCTGTAAACCTGATAAAATTGCCGCTAAATCTCCGGGTCGCTCTAATGATGGACCAGATACAGTTCTTATATTGACTTCCATTTCATTAGCAATAATATTTGAAAGTGTTGTTTTACCTAATCCTGGAGGACCAAAAAGTAATACATGATCTAATGGCTCATCCCTTAGTTTAGCCGCTTTTATAAAAACTTCTAAATTATTCTTTATTGATGATTGCCCAATATATTGTTTTAATTTAGTTGGTCTGAGTGAGAATTCAAAAGAAGATTCTTCATTGTGTAATGATTGATCTACCATTCTATCATCCATATTTATCCCCCCAGTTATCGTTCATAATATTAAGATACAAGCGTTTTTAAACCAATCTTAACTGCTTCATCAACAGAGTGGATGGATGTTTTATTAAGCACTTTCTCAACTTTAGAAAGCTCTCTCTTAGAGTATCCTAAAGCTGCAAGCGCTAATAACGCTTCCTTAATTATATTGTCATTTTCTTCAACTTGTCCCTCAACCTGTAATAAGGTCTCACTAGTCTCTTCTGTAATCTTAACTTTACCTTTTAAATCTAATACAATTTGTCGTGCAGTCTTTTTACCTATACCAGGAAATTTAGTTAGATAAGTATCATTTTCATTTTCAATTGCACGTTTAACTTCGTTAGGTGTACTTGTTGCTAGAATAGCTAAAGCTGATTTAGGGCCTATACCTGTAACTTTTATTAAGCTTAAGAACATCTCTTTTTCTTCTTCGCTAATAAAACCATATAATAATTGTGCGTCTTCTCTTACAATCAGTGAAGTAAAGACTTTACATTCTTGATTTAAATATTTTTGAAATCGATATGAATTTGGAGTTTGAATTTCATAACCGATACCATTAGACGTTTCTACAACAATATGTGTTGGAAACAATTGAGATAAATGTCCTTTTATATAAGCGTACATAGATACCTTCCTTACATACTCATACTAATTAATTCAACTTTATAAACATGTTGAATATTTCTCAAAGTGCCCATGACCTTTTCTATTGATAATGATTGATCTTTTGCACTCAAAGAGAGTGTAATCGTTGCTTTTTCTTCCATTGGAACACTTTGATGAATAGTTAAAACGGATAACGCTAATTTTGAAATAGTTTGTAATACTTGAGCAAGCATTCCTACTATATCATTAACATAGAGAATTAAGGTGAATTCACGGTGTTCAAAAATCTTTTCATCTACAGGAAAAATAGTATCTCTATATTTATAAAAAGCACTTCTTGATAGATTAAACTGCTTAACTGCTTCATAAATGGACAGTGTGGCATCATTTTTTAAAGCGTCTTTAATTTTAAGCGTTTTAACCACTGATTCTGGTAAAACGTCTTCACGTATTAAATAAAACTTTTTATAATCTTTGCTGTCCACTAAAAAGCCCTCCTATTCGACGAATTCAAATTCTCCCCCAAGTATTCTAACAATATCACCATTACTACATCCACGTTCTCTTAATGCATCATCAATACCCATAGAGCGCATTTGACGTGCAAAACGTCTTACTGCTGGATCACTATTAAAGTCTGTCATTTTAAACATGCGTTCGATTGCATTACCGCTTACTACATAGGCACCATCATCATCTCTTGTAATCGTAAATTTATCTTGAGATGGTGTATGTTTATATAATACGCGATTAACACCTGCATCTTCGTCTTCTTCTACACTAAAATCAATATCTTTTACTTCTTCTAATTTATCAGCAATTGTATATAGTAATTGATCAATATTATCTCTTGTAATTGTAGAAACTGGAACAATAGTTACATCTTCATCAATTTCTTTTTTAAATAATTCTAGGTTATCGTTTGATTCCGATATATCCATTTTATTTGCCACTATAATTTGAGGTCTATCTTCTAATCTTTGTTTATAATTTATCAGTTCATTATTGATGATTTGATAATCTTCAAGTGGATTTCTTCCTTCAGAACCACTCATATCTATCATATGAACAATAACTTTTGTTCTTTCAACATGACGTAAAAATTGATGACCTAAACCGACTCCTTCTGAAGCTCCTTCAATTAAACCTGGTAAATCCGCCATCACAAAACTTCTATGATCAGGTGTTGAAACCACACCTAAATTTGGTTTAATTGTTGTAAAATGATAAGCTCCAATTTTAGGTTTTGCCTTAGATACAATAGATAACAATGTTGATTTCCCTACACTTGGGAATCCAACGAGTCCCACATCAGCAAGTAGCTTTAATTCTAAGGTAACATCTAGTTCTTCTCCAGGTTCTCCATTTTCACTAAAGTCTGGAGCTGGATTTCGAGGGGTTGCAAAACGTGAATTTCCACGACCTCCACGACCTCCACGAGCAATAACTGCACGTTGACCTTCTTCAACTAAATCTGCTAAAACTTCTTCAGTTTCTACACTTTTAATAATGGTACCAGGAGGCACTTTTAAAACTAAGTCTTCCGCATTTTTACCATGCATATTACTACTTTGACCATTTTCACCTTTTTTAGCCTTAAAATGACGTTGAAATCTAAAGTCTAAAAGTGTTCTTAAACCTTCATCAACTTCAAAAATGACTGAAGCACCTTTACCTCCATCGCCACCAGCAGGGCCACCAAATGGTACATATTTTTCCCTACGATAAGCAGTAATACCATTACCTCCATCGCCTGCTTTTAGAGATATTTTTACTTGATCGACAAACATATATCTCACCTCTTTTTATATATTTTATTAATTCATCGCTAATATTATATCATTAACTCTAAAACGTTAGATTCTATTATAATCATTTTTAAACAAAAATAAAACACCAGAAGTCTTCACTTCTGGTGTTAATTAGACAAAAATTATTCAGCTACTGCATATACAGAAACTTGTTTTTTGTCGCGACCTTTACGTTCGAATTTAACAACGCCGTCGATTTTAGCGAATAATGTATCATCGCCACCACGACCTACATTTTCACCAGCATAAATTTTAGTACCGCGTTGACGATATAAAATTGAGCCACCTGTTACGAATTGACCGTCTGCACGTTTAGCACCTAAACGTTTTGATTCTGAGTCACGACCGTTTTTTGTAGAACTTACCCCTTTTTTAGATGCGAAGAATTGTAAGTTTAATTTTAACATCGGGATACACCTCACTTATAATTTAATCTTATATTTTCATTATATTCATCTTCAATCGTTTGTAAAGACACAAGCATTGCTTGAAGAATTAATTGTGCTTGCTCATTGTTAGTGTCTACTGATCTAATGTGAAAATGACCACCGTCATCATCATAATCAATATCCGGATTTTCAGAAGTTAAACTTAAAATAGCATTCACACTTCCAAAAAGAACAGCTGAAGCCCCTGCACAAACAATATCATAGCCATAATCACCATGATTAGCATGGCCATCCATGATGACGTCTGTTACTTTACCTTCATCATTAATTGAAATATCAACAGTAATCATAATTAAGCGTTGATTTTATCAATTGTTAATTTAGTATAAGGTTGACGATGACCTTTTTTACGTTTTGAATCTTTACGACGTTTGTAAGTGAAAACAGTAATTTTTTTACCGCGACCTTGTTTGTTCACAGTAGCAGTTACTGTAGCTCCTTCAACAGTTGGAGCACCAACTTTAACTGAATCTCCACCTACAAATAATACTTTATCAAATGTGAATGAATCACCTTCATTAACATCTAATTTTTCAACGAAGATCTCTTGACCTTCTTCTACTTTAATTTGTTTACCGCCTGTTTCGATAATAGCAAACATACCTTGCACCTCCTATAATTATAAGTCACGCCATATACAGGTGGTAAAATATAACATTTTAACGCTTAAACCTGTATTTGAGCGGTTGTATGTAGCTATAAAACTACTCAACTATTACATCTTACCATTACTTATATTCAATGTCAATCTATTATATTGGCTTTTTAAAAAATTTAAAGAATATAGGCATCAAAATAATTAATAAAATAATATTTAATATAAGTGTTGGGATAATACGTAGTAATATAAAGTTTAGTAAATCAAATTCTACATAGCTAATAACAGAATATATAATTGATACAAATATTTCAAGAATCATTACACCAATGATACTGAACCAATATACCATAATATAGTCTCGGTAAAAAATCTTCAAGAACTTATTAAATATTGTTATTAAGAATATATAACCAAACAAATATAAACCATATACACTGCCAAAGTAGATATCAGTTATCATACCTAAAAAAATGCTTAGTAATAATGTGACCATAAATGGTCTATAAATTGATAAAAGTAATAAATACATTAGAGTTAAATGAGGAACTAGGATAAATGTTAGGTTGCCTATATGAAAAGGAATAACCAAACCAATAAGTGTATCAAGATAAAAAACGATGATACCAATCAGTATATAAACGAACGCTTTCATTATCGAGTCTCTCTTTCATTGAAATCCGTGTTATTACTTTTTTTCGCTATGTATACATGTTGAATATCTGATAAATTAGCTCCAGTTTTCACCCTCACTTCTTTTGCTAAACCATATTCATCATTTTCTACCTTCGTCACTTCTCCTATGTATAAATCACTTGGCAATTGATCGGCTAATCCACTTGTTACTACTTTGTCACCTTTTGAAATTTTATCCTTATTATTGATATTACTAATAATTAATTCCTGAGTTTTATTATCATAGTGATCAATTAATCCAAAAACATTTTTAGAATGATGTTGAATATTGACTGATAGTTTTCCAGCTCTTGTATTCGTTGAAAGTAAATCAACTTGAGAAGAAAATTGATTCACTCTAGTTACTCTTCCAATTAAACCATCACTAGTAAACACTGCCATATTATTGCTTACACCAGCTTTTTTACCTTTATCAATAATCACAGTATTCATCCATTGATCTGGATTACGTGCTATGATGGCACCTGAAATTGCATCGTATTTTGAAGCATCAGTCATATCAAGTTCTTTTTTTAAGTTTTTATTTTCCGCTTCTAATGCTTCGTTTTTTGCTTTTAATTGATTAACTTCATTATGATTTGATTTGTTAGATTGAAAGAAGTTACCTATAGCTCCAGTCACAAAATTGACCGGGTAACTAATTACTCTCTGACCAAATGACACTGAGTCCCCCACATATTGCTCAGGAGGTGATTGAGTTTGTGAACGAATGGACAAACCAATCAATGCAATAAAAATAATTATTGCACAAAAAACAACAATTAACTTGTTATTTTTAAAAAAATTTAACACTCATAACACCTCTACTATTTATTTTAAATTATTATATTCTATTTTATATTACTCTAGGATTGAAATAAAGAATAATATTAAATATTATCTTCAAAGAAAAAAAGGAACAAGTTAGAATCTTCATTGAATTCTAGTACTTGCTCCTATCAAATGTCATCTTATTTAATTTTACGATTCTTTATTCGGCTTATCTTTTTTATCTTCTTCATAGAGCGTTTCGTCTTTTCTCCATTTAGAAAATAAATTTTGTGCTTTTGCTTGTTCATTTGCCTGTTTTTCTTTAGATTGTTCAGACATACATTACACCAACCTTCAAAAGATTATTGTATCTATTTTAGACATTAACGCATTTATTTATTTTTTTCAAATTATATTTTTTAATACTCATTCTGAGGTTTTAAAGTGATTGATTGTCCTAGGCGATTTAATTCCTGTTCCATTTCAATTTCCGTACTAAAGACTTTAATCGTATCACTTCCGAATTTATAGATGATAAATTCATTATCTCTTTGCCCTACAATGTAATTATCATTATATCCCATTCTAACTATACCTGAAACTTCCATAAATTCTTTTTTATCTATAAATTTAAACACATTTTTTGTTTGACTAGCAGGAATATTCTGAAGTAAATGATTTTCTTCTATAGTATAACTTTTTCCATTAGTAGGCACTGGTGTTGATGTTTGATTACTTGGCAAGAGCTCGAATTGGTTATTGGGAGGTTGATTCATAGGATTCCAGTCCTGTTCTCTTAAAAACGGGGCATATTTTAATGCAAAATAAACAATACTAAGGATTGCAATAACTGCTACTATATTTTTAAAAATACTAAAAACCATTCGCAATAAAATCCCTCCAATTTTAAATCTAAATTATTATAAATATAAAATAGATTTTATCCATCGGTCTAAAGAAGTAAATTAAGTAAATTCTTAAGACTGATTAACATTTTCTTAAAATATATTATAATAATTAATATCACTCGTAAAATAAATTTAGAGGAGTGTGAGAAATGAACATTCTTACAATTATTTTACTTATCTTGCTTGCAGTTATACTTTTTAAAGTAGGATTTGCACTTTTAAGATTTTTAATCTCTGCTGCTTTTATTATTCTCGGACTGTATTTAGCCTATCAAGGTGTTCTTTGGATTTTAGAAAATTTTAATGTGCTTTCAGCTTATATAAGATAATGAAAAAGCTAGTTACTTTTCAATGTAATTAATACAATCTACCCTTTATTAATTCGTTTATGATTGTATTGTATGAAAAGTTAACTAGCTTTATTTACGATTGCTTTGAGACAAGTATTCATAAATTTTATATATTGTTGCTAATAGTAACCCAAATATCGTTCCAGTTACTATATCACTAATGAGTAAAATATATAATTGAGTATGCGTATGGTTGACGAATACTCCAATAAAAGAAAAAATGGTAATACCAACAATCGATAATAACACGGTATTAAGCGTTTCTTTTAAACGAATTGTTTTTTGTTTAATATTCAATCTCATTATGTAAATAATAGGTATTAACACCCCTATGATTAAAATTAAAGTCATCATACACCTCTAAATATATAATTAAGGCTTATTATACTAAAATTTTAACAATGAGACTATAAATAATTTTTAATCTTTTATACGAAATACCCCTCCTCTACTAAACTAGTAAATTTTTGATCACCGATAATAATGTGGTCAAGTAATTCAATGCCAAGAATTTGTCCACATTCTTTAAGTCTAATGGTAGTAGCAATATCTTCTTTTGAAGGCGTCACATCTCCAGATGGATGATTATGAATCACAATTACTGCATTACATGAAGCTCTAATGGCAGCATTAAAGACTTCTCTCGGGTGTATCACTGAAGAGTTTAATGTTCCTATAAATATAGTTTCTTCTTTAATCACTATATTTTTAGTATTTAAAAATAAAGCAACTAAATGCTCTTGAGTTAAATCTTTCATTTTAGACATCATCATATCTGCGACATCTTTAGGAGATTTAATCTTTACTTTTTCAATCGAATTACGTTTATTTATTCTTTCTCCCAATTCGAAAGCGGCTTTTAATGTCACTGCTTTATGCAATCCTATACCTTTTATTTTTAACAAATCATGTATTGAAAGTAATTTTAATTCTTTTAAATTATTTACTTTATTAATCATTTCATTCGCAATATCAATACTTGAAACCCCTCGTCGTCCAGTGTTAATTAAAATTGCTAATAATTCACTGTTAGACAAACTTTTTTCACCATATTGAATGAGTCTCTCTTTAGGAAGCTCACTTTTGGCCATATCTTTAATTTTCAAAAACATCACCTTTTCTTTATTAGTTACATAATATTGTTGGAAAAATTAATTAATAAAATATATGAGATTGAAATAAAAGGAATAAGTGGGATTTTACGTATCTTAAAACGAAACATGATGATATAAAACATAAGACCAATTGCACAAGTTAATAATATTAGATGAAGTATAAATTCATAAGTATAAAATATAGAAAGTATACTAAGTAATAAAATATCACCGTACCCTATACTTTTAGAATTTAACAGAAAAAATGTATGTAATAGAAAGAAAATAAATATAAATGAAATCAAATGTAATGAAGAAATATATATACCGACAATGAAAAAAATGAGGATTAAGTTACTGTTGATTGTTAATGTTTGAATATCGGTTAGAGACATCGTTATCAACATTAAACAAGTTAATATAAAGAGAGAATAATTTATATGTATATCGATAAATATTAAATATGGGACAATAAGAAACGATAATATTTCACCTATAATATAGGAACGCTTTAAAGGATTTGAACAACATCTCGAGCGTCCTTTTAAGAATATGAAACTTAATAATGGTATAGTATCAAACCACTTTAATGATGTATGACAATAATCACATTGTGATCGTCGCTTGAAATATTGAAGATTCACTTTCTCTATACTTGAAAATTGATATAAAAAACTAAATATTACACTACACGTAAATGCTAATAATACTATTATACTTATCACCTCATATCATTCATTATAACTAAAATATGGTCTAAGTAAATGGAATAACGAGGATTAGATTAAATTCATTTCAATAAATAAATATATCTTCTTTAAAGCATTTTAAATTCAATAAAATGAATAAAACTTTTATTAAAAATAATCAGTCCACTCTTAATCTATCAATTATATAACTAATAAAAAAGCTATGAAGAAGTTTAATTTATAACTTTCTTCATAGCTATATTTAGATATTTAACATACTATATATTATGAATTAAATTCCACTTTCGATTTTACTTCGCTTATAAAATATAAGCTGCCTGTAATCAATAAGCCCTCACCATCATAATGATTTATAAAATCTACATAATCATCAATATATTCGATGTTATCAGCATCTATACTCTCAAGTAATTCTTGTTTAGATAAGGCTTTATGAAAATCAAATTCAGTAAAATAAAATGTACCAGCTAAATTTTGTAATTTACTTAACATTTCGTTTACAGGTTTACCTTTAATGGCTGAAAATAAAACATCCATTTTCTCAAGATCATAATAATTTTTGATTGTTGAAACTAATGCTTCAACACTTTCATTATTATGTGCTCCGTCAATAATAATAAGAGGTTTTTCTTTAACTTGCTCAATACGTCCTGTCCAATAAACACTTTCAATAGCATCAATCATTTTATTAAAATCTAATTCAATAATATTTTCTTCGTTCAACTCTATTAAAGCTGTAATAGCTAATGAAGCATTTTCTTTTTGATGATCACCTATCATATCTAAGATGATTGTTTCTAACTCATAATCTTTATATCTATAAGTAAATTCATCATCTTCAGATACAATAATGATTTCTCTATCAAGTTCAATTGGCTTTGCATTCTGATTTTCCGCTAAATCTCTAATGTATTTTAAAGCTTCCTCATTTTTTACTGCATAGATGACGGGTACATTAGGTTTTATGATAGCACCTTTATCTTTTGCGATATCTAAATACGTACTTCCTAAAATATCAGTATGATCTAAACCTATACTTGTCAAAATTGAAAGAATAGGAGTAAATACATTAGTTGAATCATTTTTAATTCCTAGGCCCGCTTCTACAATAACGAAATCTACAGGATGTATATCTCCAAAATATAAAAACATCATTGTTGTTATAATTTCAAATTCTGTTGCAGAACCGAGTTCGGTTTCTTGTTCTAACGCTTCACTTACTGGTTTAATTCGCTTTACTAATTCAACTATTTCGTCATTTGAGATCGGATAACCATTTAAACTAATTCGTTCATTAAACGTTTCAATAAAAGGAGAAGTAAATGTTCCAACTTCATATCCATTCTCAACTAATGCAGCTCTTAAATAAGCTACTGTAGAACCTTTACCATTTGTTCCACCCACATGAATACCGCGAATATTTAATTGAGGATTATTTAAGTGGTTAAGCATCCATTCCATTCTTTTAACACCAGGTTTAATACCAAACTTAGTGCGCTCATGTATCCAATATAAGCTATCTAGGTAATTCATTGACAATTCTCCTATGCTTTTAATTGTTCAATTCTGTTTTTAACACCATTATATTTTTCTTGATATTTTTGTTGTTTTTCGCGCTCTTCATTTATAATCTTTTCAGGTGCTTTATTAACAAAATTCTCATTTGATAATTTTTTATCAACACGGTCTAACTCTTTTTGAAGTTTGTCTAACTCTTTCTCTAAACGTTCAATTTCTTTATCCATATCAATAAGTCCCTCTAACGGTAAAATGACTTTACCAGCAACTACTACTGCTGTCATCGCTTTTTCAGGAATATCTACATTTGTATCAATGGTTAATTCACTTGGATTACAAAATCTATGAATATAATCAGCATTTTTTTCTAAGATTGTTTTAATTTCTTCATTTTTAGCTTGAATGAGAATAGGGATTGATTTAGAAAGTGGTGTATTTACTTCTACGCGTGATTGTCTCACAGATTTAATAATTTCAACTAATTGTTCCATTGTCTGTTTACTTTCATCAAACACAAACTCTTCTTTAACTGTCGGCCATGCTGCTTTTACAATTGTTTCTCCTTCATGCGGTAAACTTTGCCAAATTTTTTCAGTTACAAATGGCATAAATGGATGTAGCATTCTCATTATTTGATCAAGTGTATAACTTAGAACAGAACGTGTTGTTTGTTTTTGAGCTTCATCTTCACCATTCATTGGTATTTTACTCATTTCAATATACCAATCACAGAATTCATCCCAAATAAAGTTATATAAAGCACGTCCAACTTCACCAAATTCGTATTTTTCACTCAGATTAGTAACGGTCTCTATTGTTTCATTTAGTCGTGTTAAAATCCATTTATCCGCTAAAGATAAATTACCAGATAAATCAATGTCTTCCACTTTAAAGTCTTCTCCAATATTCATCAAGCTAAAGCGAGCGCCATTCCAAATTTTATTAATAAAGTTCCATACAGATTCAACTTTTTCGGTAGAATAACGTAAGTCATTACCTGGAGAAGAACCAGTTGCTAAGAAGTAGCGTAAACTATCTGCTCCGTATTTTTCGATGACATCCATTGGATCTACACCATTACCAAGTGATTTACTCATTTTACGTCCATCTTCAGCTCTTACTAAACCATGAAGAAGTACATCATTAAATGGTCGTTTTCCAGTAAATTCTAATCCTTGGAAAATCATTCTTGCTACCCAGAAGAAGATAATATCATAACCGGTTACAAGAACATTCGTTGGATAGTAATGTTGATAATCTTTTGCTTCTTCATTAGGCCAACCTAAAGTTGAGAATGGCCATAACGCACTTGAGAACCATGTATCTAACACATCTTCATCTTGAGTCCAATTTTCGATATCAGCAGGTGCTTCTTCTCCAACATATACTTCACCTGTTTCATTATGATACCAAGCTGGAATTTGGTGACCCCACCATAATTGTCTAGAAATAGTCCAATCTCTAATTTCTTCCATCCAACGATTAAATGTATTTTCAAAACGTGGTGGATAAAAATCAATTCGATTATCTGTTTTTTGATTATCTAGTGCTTGTTGCGCAAGTGGTTTCATTTTTACAAACCATTGTGTAGATAAATAAGGTTCTACTACTGCACCAGAACGTTCTGAATGACCTACAGAATGCATATGTTCTTCAATTTTAATCACTAAATCTTGAGCTTTTAAATCTTCTACTAATTTTTTACGACATTCGAAACGGTCTAAACCAGCATACTGAGATGCATTGTCATTCATTTTTCCATTTTCATCCATTACGATAATGTTTTCTAAATGATGTCTCTGACCAATTTCAAAGTCATTAGGATCATGTGCAGGTGTAACTTTCATAGCTCCACTACCAAATTCAATATCAACATACTCATCTGCTAAAATTGGTAATTCTCTACCTATAATTGGTAAAATCACTTTTTTTCCGATGACATCTTTATAACGTTCATCATTTGGATTAACGACTATAGCAGTATCCCCTAGCATTGTTTCAGGACGAGTTGTGGCAATTTCAATATATCCATTACCATCAGCATAAGGATATTTAAAATGATAAAAATGACCTTGAACATCTTCATGAATCACTTCTATATCTGACAATGCTGTACGTGCGACTGGATCCCAATTTATAATTCGCTCTCCACGATAAATAATTCCTTTATTATATAAATCAACAAATACTTTTCTAACCGCTTTACTTAAGCCGTCATCAAGAGTAAAACGTTCTCTACTATAATCAAGACCTAAGCCTAATTTAGCCCATTGTTTACGAATAAAAGATGCATATTCTTCTTTCCAAGACCAAGCATGTTCTAAAAATTTTTCACGTCCTATATCATGACGAGAAATACCTTGTTCTTTTAATTTAGCATCTACTTTAGCTTGTGTTGCAATACCCGCATGATCCATACCAGGTAAATAAAGCGTATCGTATCCTTGCATACGTTTCATTCGAGTAATAATATCTTGTAATGTTGTATCCCAAGCATGTCCTAAATGTAATTTACCAGTCACATTCGGTGGTGGAATAACAATTGTATATGCTTCTCTAGATTCATCTTCTAGAGGTTTAAAGTATTCATTTTTTACCCATTCTTCATAACGCCCCGCTTCAACTTCACGAGGATTATACTTTGATTCCATTTTCATTGAAATAACCTCCTAAAATAAAAAAGCATCCTTCCTAATATATAGGACGGATGCTCCGTGGTACCACCTAAATTCAAGACGATACCTCCATATCTTCTTGCACTTATTTATGATTAACGCTCATACACGCTTCTATCTACTATTATATGTGTATTCAATAAAAGAACTTGTGGGCTACCTTCAGTTTGATCATTATACATATTTTCACCGTCCATATGCTCTCTTTGATAAGTATCAAACGTACTCTTCCCAAAAAATATATTTAATTACTAATTAATAGTATAATAGAAAACAATGATAAGTCAATCTTTTGGAGGAATATTTATGAACGCATGTGCCTTTGGAACTACAGACCCTATTTATTTAGATTATCATAATAAAGTATGGGGACAACCAGATTTTAATAGTCTTTCACTTTTCAAATTACTTGCACTTGAATCTCAACATGCTGGTTTATCTTGGTTAACTATATTAAAAAAGAAAGAGGCTTATGAAAAAGCATTTCATCAATTTGATCCTATAAAAATTTCTAAAATGACAGAGAAAGATATTAATGCTTTAATGACCTTTCCAAATATCGTACATAATAGAAAGAAATTAGAAGCCATAGTATCTCAAGCTAAGGGTTATTTACAAATTGAAAAAGAATATGGTAGCTTCAGTAAGTTTTTATGGTCATATGTTGATGGACATCCTATTGATTTGCATTATAAAACTCCTTCAGAACGTATCACAGTTGATGAAAGAGCAAAACAACTTTCAAAAGATTTAAAAGCTTATGGTTTTAAATTTTTAGGACCTGTGACTGTATTCTCGTTTATGGAAGCGGCTGGTCTATATGATGCTCACTTAGAAGGATGTCCTTCAAAACCTAATCATTAAATATTAAAAGGAGTAGAACAGATTATTTTGAATTCGTAGTTCTACTCCTTATGATTGATTATCACCTTTTTTCGTTTTAAAAAGTAATTAATTATTGGTGCTACTAAAAATAATATAAAAAATATCCTAAAGATATGAAAACTTGATATCTTAGCAACATCTGCACCAGTAGCTATGGCAACTAGCACAATTTGACTCATACCTCCTGGAGCTCCACCTAAAAATAATTCGTTTAATGAATTATGAGTAAACAAATGAACAATAAAGACCATCAAAAATGCCCCTAAAATTAAACTTATATTTTGATACATAATTGCTATAGCAATGCGACCTTTTAAATCACCTAATAAATGTGCAATTTGTAAACCAATTCTAATCATATAAATCACTTGTGCAAAAGCAAGAATATAATTATCTAAAGTAAAAGTCAGATGAGTTGATAAATTCCAAACAATTAAAACGACAATTGGAGCGAGTAATTGTTTTGTTGGAAAATTTATTTTTGACATTAAGAAATAAACAAAAGCTATAGCAATCATAATTAAAGCAATTTGGGGCACATTTAAAGCTCTTGTTAATGGTGTAGCTTTATGAATCATCTCTTCACTTGATGATGAATTGCTAAATAAAAAAGAAATAAGTGGTACAAGTACGACTACAAAAATAACTCTAGAAGTTTGGGTTAAACTTACTACTAAGATATTCGCTTTTTTATCTTCTTCAGCCATAATTAACATTTGACTTAAAGCACCAGGTATTACACTCAAGATAGCAGTTTCAGTATTAACTCTTGCAATTTTTTTGAAAAAATAAGCAATCAATAATGATAACGTGATGAGTAAAACAGTCACCGTCACAATGGTTAACCACTCATTTTTGATATCATTAATGACTTGTGATGTAAACGTAGATCCTATTTGTACTCCAAGTAATATTAAGCCAATCTGACTAATCCAAAAAGGCCATTTAATATTTAATTTTAGTACTTTAACCACAATAATTGAGGCTATAATGGGCCCAAACATAAAGGGTAAAAGCATATGAGATAATTTTAATATTAAACTCATGATCATCGCTATTATTAATAATATAATATTATTTAGCCAAATTCGCCTCAAAAATCATCACTTCTTTCTAGATTAAAAGCATTTAAATTAAAAAAAGTGGAACGATGATATCATCTTATCTTTGTTCCACTTTTATTATATTAACTTTTAAATATTAAACAATTCTACTTAATGCATTATCAAAAGCATGAATCGTTTTTTCAATATCTTCTTTGGTATGTGCGGTAGATAAGAATGTTCCTTCAAACTGAGAAGGTGGTAAAAATATACCTTCTTTAGCCATTTCTCTATACATATTACTAAATAACTCTAAATCACTTTGATTCGCTTCTTCAAAGTTGGTTACAGGTCCTTTATTTAAGAAATAACCAATCATAGAACCAGCTCTATTTACTGTAATAGGAACATTGTGTTTAGCAAATACCTCTTTAAGTCCTTTTTCTAATATATCGCCTAATTCTTGGAAATACTCATATGATTCAGGCGTTAATTGACTTAGTGTTTCATAACCACTTGTCATTGCTAAAGGATTACCAGATAGAGTTCCCGCTTGATAAATATTACCTACTGGAGCAATTTTATCCATAATTTCTTTTTTGCCTCCAAAAGCACCTACAGGTAAGCCACCGCCAATCACTTTTCCTAGGCATGTGATATCTGGTGTCACACCAAAATAACCTTGAGCACAGTTATACCCTACACGGAAACCTGTCATGACTTCATCAAAGATAAGTAAAGAACCATATTCTTTAGTGACTTCCCTTAATCCTTCTAAGAAACCTTTTTTAGGGGGTACAACACCCATATTTCCTGCAACTGGTTCTACTATCAAACCAGCAATATCATCTCCATAATTTTCAAATGCTACTTTAATCGCATCTAAATCATTATAAGGTACTGTAATTGTGTTTTTAGCTGTGCCTTCAGGTACTCCTGGTGAATCTGGAAGACCTAAAGTTGCTACACCTGAACCTGCTTTGATAAGCAATGAATCGCTATGTCCGTGATAGCATCCTTCAAACTTAACAATTTTATTTCTACCAGTGTAACCTCTAGCCAGTCTTAATGCCGCTAAAGTAGCTTCAGTACCTGAAGAAACCATTCTTACTTTTTCAATTGAAGGCACTCTTTCAATAACAAGTTCAGCTAATTTATTTTCTTCTAGTGTTGAAGCACCAAAACTAGTGCCTTTATCTACAGCATCATGTAATTTACTAATGACTTGTTTATTTTTATGACCTAAAATTAATGGTCCCCAACTTAATACATAATCAATGTATTCATTGCCATCTATATCATAAATCTTCGAACCTTCACCATGATCCATAAAAATTGCTGGTGTATCTACTGATTTAAATGCTCTTACAGGGCTATTGACACCACCAGGCATAAGTGTTTCAGCAATGCGCATTGCTTCTTGTGATTTTTCATAAGTCATTAACTTGTTCCTCCTTAACCATTATTTATCTAAGTAACGACAAATATCTTTCGCGAAATAAGTAATAATCATATCTGCGCCCGCACGTTTCATTGATACCATTTGTTCCATAACCACACGTTCTTCATCTATCCAACCATTTTGAGATGCTGCTTTAGTCATAGCATATTCACCACTAACATTATAAGCAATAACAGGAATATTAGTGTTATTTTTTACATCTCTAACAATATCTAAATAACTTAAAGCTGGTTTGACAATCATCATGTCTGCGCCTTCTTTTAAGTCACTTTCTAATTCCCTTAGTGCTTCTAAACGATTAGCTGGATCCATTTGATACGTTTTTCTATCTCCAAATGAAGGAGCTGAATCTGCAGCATCTCTAAATGGTCCAAAGAAACTAGAAGCATATTTAATGCCATAGCTCATAATTGGAATATTATAATAACCAGCTTCATCTAAACCTTGTCGAATTTCGGTAACAAAACCATCCATCATATTACTTGGAGCAATAATGTCAGCGCCAGCTTCGACTTGAGAAATTGCTGTTTTAACTAATAATGGTAAAGATTTGTCATTATCAACATCATGCGTATGATCATCAATGATACCGCAATGACCATGATCCGTATATTCACATAAACAAGTATCAGCAACGATTAATAAATCTTTATGAAGTTTTTTTGCTCTACGTGTTGCCTCTTGAACAATGCCATTATGATCGTATGCACCAGAACCCACATCATCTTTTTCATTAGGTACGCCAAAGAACATAATCGCTCTAATACCTAAATCATATGCTTCATTAATTTCATCATCTAATAGATTTAAACTTATTTGATATACACCAGGTAACGATTTAATTTCGCTTCTAACATTATCTTTTTCTACTACAAAAATTGGATAAATTAAATCTTCTTTTCTAACATGATTTTCTCTTACTAAACTTCTCATTGTAGCTGAAGAGCGTAATCTTCTATGTCTATCGAATTTCATTATTTATTCCTACTTTCTAAAAATGTGTTTATTAATGCTTCAGAAGTTTGTTTATCTGCAATATAAGGTTCATAACCATAGGCTCTAATGCTATTTGCAGTTTGTTGACCTATAGCATAGTAATTTTTAAAATGCTTAGGAAATGCCTCACTAAAATAATAACGCACTGCAGATGAACTTGAAAATGTTAATGCTTCAACTTGATTATGTTGAATTAGATTGATAACTTCAATAATATTCTCTCTATCCGCTATAGGTGTATACAAGTCAATTTTCACAACATTATTATGTTCAGCGAGAGTTTGTTGCAATTTTGGTCTTGCCTGTGCACTGCTCGGAATTAAAATAGAAGATTTTTCTAGATTTAATCCTTCTAATAAACCTTCTTGAGAATAATCGTTAGGTATAAAATCTATATTTATACCTAATTGTTTACATAACTGCGCAGTTTTAGCGCCTACTACTGCAATATGTTTTACATTCACGTACTCTAAATATTTATAAAATAAATGTACGGCATTTTTTGAAGAAAAAATAAGCCAGTCATAATTATCATGCAAGAGTTGAGTATCAAATTCAAGTGATTGAATTTTAATAAATGGCTTATGAATGACTTCTACCATATCACTCTGTACTTTACTCGTTTGCGTCATAACTATCACTGGTTTCATCTAACTGTAACACCTCTACTAAGATTTAGTATTAATGTGATGCTTCTTCGTTTAATTTTCTTATAATTTCATACGCACCTTGTTCTTTAAGTATCTCACTTACTCTGTTCCCTAATTTTACAGGGTCAGTTCCTACTTCAGTATGTTCATAACGTTCCTTACCATCTGGTGTCATGATTAAGCCTGTAAACTCAATTTCATTGTTATTGTTATAATTCGCATATCCACCAATTGGAACTTGACAACTTCCATCCATTGAAGCTAAAAATGTTCGTTCGGCCGTTACACAATTTGCAACTTCATTATTGTGAACTTTTTGAAGTAACTCGAGAAGTTCAATATCGTTACTACGGCACTCAATGCCAAGAGCACCTTGACCGATTGCAGGTAGTAATGTGTCTTTATCTAAATAAGTTGTTACTACGTCATCAGACCAACCCATACGTTTGAGTCCTGCTGCTGCTAAAATAATCGCATCATAATCTTCTGTTTCTAATTTATTTAAACGTGTATCAATATTACCACGAATCCATTTAATTTTTAGATGAGGATATTTAGATAATATTTGTGCACCTCTTCTTAATGAACTTGTACCAACTATACTATTCTTAGGAAGTTCTTCTAATGGTACGTGATTTTTGGCAATATAGGCATCAAATGGTATTTCTCTATCAGGAATACAACCTAATGTTAAACCTTCTGGAATAATACTAGGAACATCTTTTAATGAGTGTATTGCCATATCGATATCGTTGTTAAATAGTTCATTTTGAATCTCTTTAACAAATAGGCCTTTTCCTCCAACCTTAGATAGTTGTTGATTCACAATTCGATCTCCCTTTGTGACAATCTCTTTAATTTCGATTTCTAAAGATGGATCAATGGCTTTTAATTTATCAATGAATTGTTTACTTTGTGTTAAAGCAAGTTTACTTCTACGTGAACCCACAACTAATTTACGCATAAACAAGGCCTCCTACATAAGTTTTCTTTTAATTAAAATGAGTAATGAAGAATAAATTCACCATACATAGGCAAAATATCATAATATTAAAATAAATTAAATTAATTGAGATGATTTTCTTTTTTAAATACATAACGATATATCCTGTATAAAGAAGCGTAATAATGACAGACAACATAACCTTCGGATCTTTAAATATTGCTACACCAACCGCATAGATTCCCCATTGAGCAATTAAAATTACACTTAATATTAATATCACTAAACCGCCCAAAGTTGAAAAAAATATAATTTTTTCAAGAGTTGCTACACTGCCAATTCTAAAATATTTCTGATTAAAGTTTTTTTCTTTAAGGTTTTTATATTGAATGATATATAGCAATGCATTTACAAATGCAAGTGCAAAAAAAGCATAACTCAATACTGCAAGCCCTACATGTACAAGTAATAATTCATTTATAACTTGTACTCTTTGTATACTGTTTGTATAGTGTTCAGGTCTAAATGTATTCAGCGTTAATAAGATAAATCCAATTACATTCAAAAAAAACACAGAAAAACTTAGAACTTTAATAATATTTAAAACTAAAGAAATAGAAATAATCATCCATGACAAGAAGAAAAAAACATCAAATATGGAATTAAACAATACATCACTATGCGAAGTAATATACATAGACAAAGAGATTGTTTGTAAAAACCAAACAATCCCTAAGGCATAAATTCCAAGTACTCTAATCTTATGACTCTTCCGAACAAAGTCTATAAAATAACAAAGAATGCTAATTAAATATACAATTAATATAATTTCATGAAATCTAATAAATAGCGTTTCTTGCATATTATCACCATTTTAATATGCTTATTCAAAACTAAAGATATGTCGTACTGAAAGTTCCTTTTCTTTTTTACGTTCTTTCACTGCTTTATAAGGATCTTCGGCTTCAATATCAAATATATTTTGAAATAGCTCTAATTTTTCATTACTTTTTTTATCGTTACTCAATTCCTTAGCCTGTTTAATTGGATCTTTCAACATTTGATTAATAATACTTTTAGTATGTTTAGAAATGACTGTTCGTTCTCGTTCAGATAGATTCGGTAATTTTCTATCGATACTATCCATTGTTTCAGCTTGAATAGTCATTGCTTTTTCACGTAAAGCTCTTATTACAGGAACTACACCCAACATATTTACCCAATCATTATGTGCTTTAATTTCAGCAGGAATTTCATTAGAAATAGCTTCAGCCGCCATTTGTCGTTCTTTTAAGTTAGCATCAACTAAACCTTTTAAATCATCTACATCATAATTAAATACGTCATCACTTAAATTATGACATGGTTCAATATCTCGTGGTACTGCAATGTCTAATAATAATAATTTAGATTTTCTATATGATAGTGCCTGATTAATCATACTTTTAGTAATAATATAATCTGGTGAACTAGTAGAACTAATAACAATATCAGTTGAAGTTAATAAACTAGGTAAAGATTCTAGCTTATCATAACTAACTTGATGTTTTTCAGCTAAAATTCTAGCTTTACTTTCTGTTCGATTTACAATTGTAATATGATTAATGCCTGAGCCGAGTAAATTTAATAACGACAATTCACTCATTTCACCTGCACCAATAATAACAGCATGTTTATTTTTTAATTTACCTAATACTTTTTTTGATAATTCCACAGCAGCATATGAAACACTTACAGCATTATCTGCGATATCTGTTTCATTATGTGCTTTTTTAGCAAAAGTAATTGCTTGTTTAAATAGATGATTAAAGATAGTTCCAGTTGTTTTTAAATCTTGCGCTAAGAAAAATGCATCACGCATTTGGCCTAAAATTTGTGTTTCTCCTAACACAATTGAATCTAAACCTGAAGTTACACGCAATAGATGTTCTACTGCTTCGTCCCCCACTTTAACTTCAGACATTGCTTTAATATCATCTACTTCAAATCCAAATGAACGAGCTAAAAATCGTTGAATATAATATCGTCCTGTATGAATTTGATCCACTACAGCATATACTTCTGTACGATTACATGTCGATAATATTACATTTTCTAAAATTGCTTTAGTTTCGAATAAATCTTCATTGGCTAATCGTAAGGCATCATCTCTAAAAGCAACTTGCTCTCTTAAAGCTACATCAGCAGTACGATGATTTATGCTAATAGCAATAAAATGCATTTATAACGCCCTCCATATACTAACAATATCGTTAGTATAACACATTTTAGAATGAATTTAAGTTTGATGCTCAAATAAATTAGAAACATTCTAATGTGAAGTCAAAATTTCGTCACTTAATTACAAGATATGTCTTTTAATTTATATAATTAGCAATAATATCCCAAATGTATTGCTGTTTAGAATTTTGAATAGAAGAGTAACTTATAATTGTATCGTTTGGATCTAAATCTAATTTTTGTTTTATATTTTTTATATGTTTTTGAACTTTACCTTTCGCAATTTTATCTTCCTTAGTACAAATGACTAGTGTTGGCAGATCGAAATGTTTTAAATAATTATACATTAATACATCATCTTCGGTAGGATTATGTCGTAAATCTACAAGTTGAATGACTAAACCTAGATTTTCTCGTTTAGTTAAATACTCTTCTATCATTTTCCCAAATTTTTCACGCTGTGATTTACTTACTTTTGCATATCCATATCCAGGAACATCAACAAAAATAAGTTGTTCATCAATATTATAGAAGTTTAGAGTTTGCGTTTTTCCAGGCTGTTGTGAAGTACGAGCCATATTTTTTCTACCAATCATACTATTAATAAAAGAGGACTTACCCACATTAGAACGTCCACTTAAAGCGATTTCAGTTAAATTGGTTTCAGGATATTGTTCTTCTTTCACTGCACTAATCATTAATTCTATATTATTTGGGTTAATATTCATATTCAAACACCTCTTCATTATTATAGCTGCTTTATTATAATATAAATGTTTAAAAATCTAAAATTTTAAAAAAATGATATGTATAAAAATAAGGAAGCAGTTTCGAACTCAAATGAATTCTATCACCACTTCCTTATTATATGGTTGATAATTAAGCTGAAGTTTTAGTACCGTTCAATAAATTACCTTCTGAATCATACATTTCAGGCTCGATTTCCTCATTAATTGTTTGAGCAGTTACTACAACTTTAGCAACATCACTTGTTGAAGGTACATCATACATAATATCAATTAAAGATTCTTCTATAATTGATCGTAATCCACGTGCTCCAGTTTTTCGTTCAATTGCTTTTTCACTGACTGCTGCCAAAGCTTCTTCAGTAAATTCTAATTCAACGTTATCAAGAGCTAACATTTTTGTATATTGCTTAACTAACGCGTTTTTAGGTTGCGTTAAAATATTTTTAAGCGCTTCAACATCTAATGTTTCTAAATTAGCAACTATTGGTACACGTCCAATAAATTCTGGAATTAAACCATATGCTTGTAAATCTTCAGGACGAATTTGTGCTAATAAAGCTTCTTCATCATACTTATCTGCTTCATTGCTAGCAAAACCGATAACTTTTTCACCTAAACGGCGTTTAATGACTTCATCAATACCATCAAACGCACCACCTAATATAAATAGAATATTAGTTGTGTCAATTTGAATCAATTCTTGGTTAGGATGTTTACGGCCACCTTGAGGTGGTACACTTGCTGTTGTACCTTCTAAGATTTTAAGTAATGCTTGTTGTACACCTTCACCAGAAACATCACGCGTAATTGATGTATTTTCAGATTTTCTAGCAATTTTATCAATTTCGTCTACATAAATAATTCCTTTTTCTGCTTTATCAATGTCAAAATCAGCAGCTTGAATCAAACGTAATAAAATATTTTCAACATCATCACCAACATAACCTGCTTCAGTTAAACTTGTTGCATCTGCAATAGCAAATGGTACATTCAATGTTTTAGCAAGTGTTTGTGCAAGTAAAGTTTTACCGCTACCCGTTGGTCCAATTAAGGCGATATTACTTTTTTGTAACTCAACATCATCTTCATTTGGACCCAATTGTTGAATACGTTTGTAATGATTGTAAACTGCCACTGCTAAAGATTTTTTAGCTTTTTCTTGGCCAATAACATATTCATTTAAATGGTCCATAATTTCTTTAGGCGTCGGTAATTCAGTAAATTCTTCTGAAGTAGCTTGAGCTAATTCTTCTTCAACAATTTCAGAACATAGTTCGATACATTCATTACAAATATATACACCACTGCCTGCTACTAATTTTTTAACTTGATCTTGGTCCTTACCACAGAAAGAACATTTTAAATTTTCTTCATCTTCATTAAATTTAAACATTCATTTACACCTCTATCCTTAAACGACTATACTAGATAGCATTCTACAATGCAAATTGATAGTTAACAACTAAAATGCTTAAAACATATAGTAGCAGATACATATAATGATGCACCTGCTACTTATTTTTTAAACTTTATATCAATTTAAAAGTTTATTATTTGTCTTCTTTTTTATCGTCTTTAGCTGAATCAACATATTTAGCATTGTCTCTTAATAAATCAATTACTTTTTGAATACGTACATCATTTTTAATGATATCAGTATTACCAAGAGTTTGTTTAATATCTTCTACTGAGATATTAAATTGACTGCTCATTTTTTCTAATTCTTTATCAATATCTTCATCTGTGACTTCGATATTTTCTTCATCTGCAATTGCTGATAATGTTAAGTTTGTTTTAACACGTTGCTCTGCATCGTCTTTCATTTGTTCTCTTAATTGAGATTCATCTTGACCAGAAATTTGGAAGTAAGTTTGTAAGTCTAAACCTTGTTGTTGGATTCTTTGACCAAATTCTTGAACCATACGATCTAATTCAGTGTCAATCATAGCTTGTGGAATATCAATTGTTGTATTTTCAGTTGCTTTATTAATTGCTTCTTCTTTTTCCACATTTTCAGCATCTTGTGCTTTTTCTTCTGATAAACGTTTGCGTAAGTTTTCTTTATACTCATCTACTGAATTAGCATCTGAATCTAATTCATTTGCAATTTCATCAGTTAATTCGGGTACTTCTTTGTATTTAATTTCATTTACTTTAGTTTTGAATGTAGCTTCTTTACCAGCTAATTCTTCAGCGTGATATTCTTCTGGGAATGTTACAACAACATCTTTTTCTTCTCCAGTTTTAACGCCTACTAATTGATCTTCAAATCCTGGAATAAATGAACCTGAACCAATTTCTAAATCATAACCATCAGCTTGGCCACCTTCAAATTGTTCGCCATCTACATAACCATCAAAGTCAATATTTACAGTGTCTCCTTCTTCAACTGCACCATCTTCTTTAACTACCATATCAGCTAAATGACCTAAACTATGATCAATTGCATCTTGTAAATCCTTATCAGTTAATTCAGAATCTTGTTTTTCAATTTCAAGACCTTTATAATCTCCTAATTTAACTTCAGGTTCAACAGTCACTGTTGCTTCAAATTCGAAATCTTTACCTTTTTCAATTTGAGTTACATTAATTTCAGGTTGAGCGACTGGATTGATTTTAGTTTCTTCAATAGCTTCACCATAAGCTTCAGGTAAAAGAATATCTACTGCATCTTGATATAATGCTTCAACGCCAAAACGTTGTTCGAAAATTGGACGAGGCACTTTACCTTTACGGAAACCAGGCACGTTAATTTGTTTAACCACTTTTTTAAATGCTTGATCTAATGCTTTATTTACCTTTTCTGCTGGAACAGTAACTTTTAATAAACCTTCGTTACCTTCTTTTTTTTCCCAAGTTGCTGTCATGTATAAATACCTCCATGCTTACATTTTTAATTTTTTCAACTTCCCTATTATATCATAGGTCCAATATGGACACAAACAATGTTTTATAGGCGATTTTAAATAATAATTCAACTTTACAGAATCATTTAAGTAAACTAAAATGATTTGCTCACATTTAATTATCTAACTGATAAATTAATGCTAATAATTCTTGATTTGCTTCACTTACTTCTATACCAATCATTGACTTAAAATAAACATCATAAGCTATTATCCAATCTTCTTCATTAAAAAGTGAAAATATATCAAGTGGATATAGTTTTATTGAATGATTATTCATCACATACTGAGCTTCATTTTGTATATTCAAAGCTCCATTTTCTAATCTATCGAGAACTTTGGGAATAACAGTAGTTTTCATATCTGTGTGTTCTAAACCTTTTAATGTTGTAGGTAAGATGTTGACTTCATAACCATACTTCTCAATTTTTATTTCACTATCATAATTTGAAAAACGTAAATACTCAAGCATGAGACTTTTCAAATTATAAGATTCTACTTGATTAGATAATAAAAAAGCAACCGTCTTTCTGAATTCATAATGTCCGTTATCAATGAGTTTAATCATTAATTTAGTTTGACGATTTAAATCTAAACTAGTAAATTCTGATAATAATTGACTAGAAAGTTTCTTGTCTTCATCTAATTTAGATTGTGCATATTCTTTTAATGGAAAGAGTGCCATTCTAGTTTTATGTTCTTTCACTTCGTTAATGATTTGATTAATGACTTCAATTGCTTCATAATTCTGATTTAAACCTATTAATGCTTTAATATAGAAAATAATCAGTTCGTCGTAATGAGGTATACCTTTTTTTAAGAAAATAATTGCTTCTTCTCTTAATTCTAAATATAACCCTAATTCATTTAACATGTCACATTTAATCAAAGATAATTGATTATCTAATTCGAATGAGGCTTCATATATATCAAACAATTGATACATTTCTTTATATTTATTTTGTTGTTGTGCATTTAAAATATTATGATATAATTTTTGCTTTGATTGAGGAAAAGGGATAATATCAGACATATTGAGCCCCCTTTATTTTAAATCTTTTAAAATTAACGCACTCCATGATTCAAAATGATTTAAATCATTTATTTCATCTTGTGATACCCAATTAATTTTTAAAGTGTCGGTTTCTCTAACTTCTACATCACTAGATTTCACCTTAATTTTGAAAACAACACCTATATGAACTTTACCTACCGCATTAGTATCATCATTAATAAAACCAATATATTCTATATTTTGAGATCTATCTTCAGATAATCCTACTTCTTCATTAAGTTCTCTTTGTGCATTCACTCTTAAAACTTCATTAATTGAATCGGCGCCAACAACATTATTCATATGTCCACCAACACCCACTGAAGACTGTCCGTGTAAGCGTTCTTCTCCGCCACCACTTAAACGTTGATATACTAAGATTTCATCATTTTCATTTTCTAAAAGACAATATGAAATAAGTTGTTTATAAGATGGATCTTCTTCCATATCTCCACGTCTTTTTACTTCATAATTTTTAAACGTATTAAATATTTCTTCACCTTGACCATCGTTTTTCGATAAGAATCCATTAAATGCATTTTTTTCATTATTAAATAATAATTCTCTTGATACGACGATGATTTGTTCATCAAATTTAGACATAGTTAACTCCTTGAAATTAATATTCTTTTTTAATAGTTTAACAAACCAATGATTTAAATCACAATGATATTTAACTGGTTCGTTTACTTATCATAATTCTATTAAAGAATATTTGATGAATAAAAGTAAATAAAAAAAGCCAATAAGGTTTTATAGTTACCTTATTGGCTTTTAAATATGAATTATTTTAAAGCATCTTTAGCTTTTGATACTAATTCACCGAAAGCTTTATCGTCTGAAATAGCAATTTCAGAAAGCATTTTACGGTTAATGTTAATGTCAGCCTTTTTCAAGCCGTTCATTAAACGAGAATAGCTGATGTCATGTTGACGTGCAGCTGCATTAATACGTGTAATCCATAATTTACGGAAATCACGTTTACGTTGACGACGGTCACGGAATGCGTATTGACCTGATTTCATCACTTGTTGTTTTGCTACTTTATATAATGTATGTTTTGAACCGAAGTAACCTTTAGCTAATTTAATCGTTTTTTTACGACGTGCTCTTGTTACTGTTCCACCTTTAACTCGTGGCATGTTAAATTCCTCCTTAAATATATCGCTTTATCATCGTTCGAAAGTAATATTAATTATTTTTTGTAAGCTAATAATTGTTTTACGCGTTTCATATCGCTTTTAGATACTAGTTTAGCTTTACGTAATTTACGTTTTTGTTTAGTATTTTTATTTGCAAATAAGTGAGATGTGAAAGCTCTAGAACGTTTTAATTGACCTGAACCAGTTCTTTTAACACGTTTAGCTGCTCCACGGTGAGTTTTCATTTTTGGCATGATTCATTTCCTCCTAATAAAAGTAAATTATTTTTCGTTTACAGGCGCTAACATAATAAACATTTGGCGCCCTTCCATTTTAGGTTTTTGTTCAACAGTGGCAATATCTTTACATTCGTCTGCAAATTTTTCTAAAACACGTTGACCAATTTCTTTGTGTGTAATTGCACGACCTCTGAAACGAATAGAAACTTTACATTTGTCACCTTTAGTTAAGAATTTACGTCCATTTTTTAACTTAGTTTGGAAATCGTGTTCCTCAATAGTTGGACTTAAACGAATTTCTTTAACATTGATAACTTTTTGTTTTTTCTTCATTTCTTTTTCTTTTTTCTGTTGTTCGAATTTATATTTACCATAATCCATAATTCTTGCAACAGGTGGTTTAGCATTTGGTGCAACAACTACTAAATCTAATTCAACTCTTTCAGCCATCTCAAGAGCTTCTCTTTTAGATTTAACACCAATTTGGTCACCATTTTGGCCAATTAAACGTAATTCTTTTGCGCGAATTTTTTCGTTAACTTGCGTTTGATTTTTTGCTATGGTTGACACCTCCCAAAATTTTACGAAATTTTCCCAAGCAAAAAGAGCGGACAATATTTGCCCGCTCTTCACTCATACACAATAATTGTGTGACATGATTAACCTGCCAACAGCTTTTTGCGTCGCTACAGGTGAGAAACGGGTGTTTCTACTTGGTTCGTTTCGTAATCAACGATACTAATCATATCAAGTTTTATTAAGCATGTCAATTGTTTTTTGAAATTAGTGATGTTTTACTTCATTCATTGAGACATCTTGGCTTAAATCAACTTCTTCAAGAGGTATTTTTTTAGTTTTATATCTTAATTTATGATAAATAAAGAATACTAAAAATACTGGAATACCCATATACGTAATAATAAATCGATTAAGATCAAAGTGCCCTGTTTTAATGAAATCCACATCTTGTCCAACAATCACAATCACACACAATATACCTGCAAATATTGGACCGAATGGGAACCATTTCGCTTTATATTTCAATTCTGATTTACGATGATGTTGAACATTAAATGCTCGTCTAAAGCGATAGTGACTTACTGCAATACCTACCCAAGCAATAAAGCCTGTCATACCACTGGCAGCTACAATGTATTCATAAGCATTTCCGCTTAATTTTTGTACTAAGAAAATAACGACTACAAGTACACCAGTAGCAATCAATGATAAATATGGCACGCCATGTTTATTCGTTTTACCAAATGAAGCGAAAGCTAATTTATCTTTACTCATTGAATATAACATACGTGTTGATGCATACATCCCTGAATTACCAGCTGATAATACTGAGGTTAAAATAACTGCATTCATAAATGAAGCAGCGAATGCTAACCCTGCATTTTTAAAGACAAGCGTAAATGGAGATGTTGCAACATCGTTATCTCCACCCATTAATGCATTACTATTGTAAGGAATTAACATACCAATAACAAAGATGGCTAAAATGTAAAATAATAATATTCTCCAGAAAACTTGTTTAATTGCTTTTGGAACAGCACGTTCTGGATTCTCAGATTCTCCAGCAGTAATGCCTATTAATTCAGTACCTTGGAAGGAGAAACCAGCAACTAAGAATACACCTAGAATTGAAAGTAAACTACCGCCAAGATTTCCACCTAGGATTGGCCCATCACCTTTAGTAAATGTCTCAAATCCTACAAAATGTCCACCCATAATTCCTAATATAGTTAAAATACCAATAATTATAAAAATAATTACTGTAATCACTTTTATAAGTGCAAACCAATATTCACTTTCACCATATACTCTGACAGATAAAGAGTTTAATGCGAAAATAATAACTATAAAGATACAACTCCATACCCATGCTGGTATCCCTGCCATAGGTGTCCAATACTGAATGACTTGCGCTGCAATAGTTACATCTGCCGCTACAGTAATTACCCAGTTAAACCAATAGTTCCAGCCTAATGCGAATCCTAATGATGGATCTACAAATCGTGTTGCATAGGTACTAAATGAACCCGAAACAGGTAAATACGTAGCCATTTCTCCTAAAGAAGTCATTAAAAAGAATACCATAGCTCCAATAATTGCATATGCAATAAGCGCACCTAATGCACCGGCATCGTGAATAGCACCACCTGAGGTCATAAACAGGCCTGTACCAATACAGCCTCCCATTGCAATCATGGAGATGTGACGATCTTTTAACCCTCTCTTCATACCACTATCTTGATTTTCAACTTTACTCATATAAGCTCCCTTTCTTAATGTAGAGGTTAGCTAAGTATTTATTTGTTATGTGAAGATAATTAACATATTTAATTTTTATAAATGATATGTAAATCAAATTACAAATTAAAAAATAGGTACATACCGTTAAGATATGCACCCATTACTTAATCTATATCGGTAGCACATCACAAACTGTGACAGTACAGTTTCTATTCGATAACTGTCCCAACAAATCATAAGTATGGTTATCATTTGTTTCGGCATCTTTACCTTTCATACTTTCAACATACGTTCCATATCAACTTCTGAAGTATTACTTTTTAAAGATGCAACCTCTAACTCATTTTTATTTAACTACTTTGTAATATACATTAAGAATATTATTTTATCAAGACTATCTACGTTTTTTTAGACGAATTTCATCTACTAAGTTCCAGATAAATTCATCTCTTTCTATTGTTTCTTGATCTTGTGAGCCATACTTACGAACATTTACTTCGTTGTTTTCAACTTCTTTATCTCCTACTACAATTTGATAAGGAATTTTTTGCATTTGTGCCTCTCGAATTTTATAGCCCATTTTTTCGTTACGATCATCAATTTCTACACGAACACCTTGAGATTTTAATTCATCTTGTAAATTTCTCGCATAGTCATAATGTAAATCTACATTTACTGGAATAATCTCAACTTGTTTTGGAGCTAACCATGTTGGGAAAGCACCTTTAGTTTCTTCAGTTAAGAAAGCTACAAAACGTTCCATAGTTGAAACTACGCCACGATGAATAACAACAGGGCGGTGATTTTCACCATCACTACCAATATAAGAAAGATCAAATCGTTCAGGTAGTAAGAAATCAAGTTGTGCAGTTGAAAGGGTTTCTTCTTTACCCATTGCAGTTTTAACCTGAACATCTAATTTAGGGCCATAGAATGCTGCTTCTCCAATGGCTTCAACATATGGTAAGCCCATTTCATCTACTGCTTCTTTAAGCATAGACTCAGCTTTATTCCACATGTCATCATCGTCCATATATTTTTCTTTATCTTCAGGATCTCTGTAACTTAATCTGAAAGTGTAATCTTCAAAACCAAAGTCTTCATAGACATCTTGTATCATATGAACAACGCGTTTGAATTCATCTTTAATTTGGTCAGGACGCACAAAGATATGAGAATCATTTAAAGTCATACCTCTTACACGTTGTAAGCCTGATACTGCACCACTTGCTTCATATCTATGCATAGTACCTAATTCAGCAATACGAATTGGTAATTCACGATAAGAATGTGGTTTATTATTATAAACCATCATATGATGTGGACAGTTCATTGGACGTAATACCATTTCTTCAGTTTCATCTAATTTCATTGGTGGGAACATATCATCTCTATAGTGATCCCAATGACCTGAAGTTTTATAAAGTTCAACATTAGCTAAAACTGGAGTATATACATGATCATATCCCATGCTTACTTCCTTATCTACAATATAACGTTCAATTTCACGGCGAATTGTTGCACCATTTGGTAACCATAGTGGAAGACCAGCACCAACAAGTTGATTATTTGTAAATAATTCTAAATCTTTACCAATACGACGATGATCACGTTCACGACGTTCCTCTAACATTTCTAAATGCGCTTTTAAATCTTTTTTATCAAAGAAAGCAGTACCATATATACGTTGTAACATTTTATTGTCACTATCTCCACGCCAATATGCACCTGCAGTAGAAAGCAGTTTAAATTCTTTAATTTTTGAAGTTGATGGTACATGAACACCACGGCATAAATCTGTGAATTCACCTTGACTGTATAATGTTACATTCTCATCTTCAGGAATTGCATCAATTAATTCTAATTTATATGGATCATCTTTAAAGAAATCTTTTGCTTCTTCACGAGTAACCACTTTACGTTCAATTTTATAATTTTCGTTAACAATTTGTTTCATTGTTTTTTCGATCTTTTCAAAGTCATCTGATGATACTTTTTCATCCATATCAAAGTCGTAGTAAAAACCACCTTCAATCACTGGACCAACGCCGAATTTAACATCTCCATAAATTCGTTTTAATGCTTGAGCCATTAAATGAGCAGTTGAATGACGTAATACCTCTAGAGCTTCATCACTACCAGGTGTAACAATTTCAATTGCCCCATCTTCTTCAAGTGGACGAGTTAAATCAACGAGTTGATTATTAAATTTTCCTGCTACTGCTTTTTTTCGAAGTCCAGGACTAATTGATTGTGCAATGTCTTCTGTAGTAGTTCCTTTGTCAAATGATTTTGAATTGCCATCTGGAAACTTAATATTAATTTGTTCCATATCGAAACCCTCCATAAATTTTATTCTATGATCGCTGAAGAAAATAAAAAAACTCCTCCCTATAAAAGGGACGAGTTCGTCGCGGTACCACCCTAGTTACCTAGATGTATTCTAGATATCTCTTCATAAGATAACGGTCTTGAGCCGGATACTGATTACCAGCATCTAAATATGAAGGAGTAATAATTTAATATATCAACCAAATTCTCATCAATTATTGGTTTGCTGTATGATAGAGATTAAATTACCATATCTTCATTTATTTCAACGATTTAGATTTATCTTTATTATACATCACACATTGTAAATTTCAATTATTTCGTAAATTTTTCCCATCTAAATAAAATTCATTTGCTAAACTTTTGATACGTTCGATAATTCGAGCAGCTTTCGTTATTTCTGCTCCTTTATTTGAAATAGATAAATGATGTTCTAATTCTTCCAAATTTAGATTTGAACTAAAGAATGTTGGTAATTCATGAACCATACGATAATGTAATAAGGGACCTATCACCTCATCCCTTACCCAAGTTGTGACATCCTCAGCTCCGATATCATCTAACATTAATATATTTGCTTCTCGTATACGCTCTAACTTTTCATTATAACTTCCATCTTTAAAACCACCTTTGAGTATACGAATGTATTCAGGTAAATATACTATTGTAGATGGCACATGTTTTGACTTAAGCTGGTTTGCGATCGCTCCTAAAATAAAAGATTTACCTGTTCCAAATGGGCCATGTATATAAAGACCCTTAACGCGTTCACCGTTAACTAACTTTTTACAAATATCGTTAACTTCCATCGCTATTTCAAGTCGACTTCTATCGTTGGTATAGATATCTTTAACTTTTGCATTCAACGTATCTCGTTGCATGTGATGGGCAGTAATGAGTTGTGAACTTAAACGTTCTTCATCGTATTTAATTTTGCAAGGACATAATCGATAACGAACTTTAATACGCTCATTTTCTATATATAATTCTGGAATATGACCTTTAACAAAGTTTGGACAATGTGCATAATCGTGACCATCGTAGTGTTTTTGTTGATCTTTATATTCTTGAAGTACATTTAAATCTTTATCAATCATTTCATTAGTAAGTTCTGACTGGTGTTGATTTAAAAATTGCTTAACATCAGAATCATTAATGACTTGATTTTTTATTTTAGCAATTCTTTTGTTTAAATTATCTTGATTTTTTATAAGTTTACTAAATGATTTCATCTAATCCTCCCAATCTTGTTCTAATTGAGCACGAAACGCTTCTCTATCTTTTTCAAATTGCGCATCATTATTGTTTGGTTTTTCATCTTGTTGATTTTTATTTTTTAACCACTTTGGTGTTTTTTCTATCGATGCAACGTCACGTTGTTTATACTGACGTTTTGTTTTTTTAGTTATACTATCATTGATTTGTTGATTTGTTTTCAGCGCATAATCGTATGCTTGTTGTGCAGTTTTAATACCTAACTTTTTCCAATTTGAAGCGATTTCAAATATATAGGATTTAGGAAGTTTCATTTCATTCTTAAGCATTACAAATTGTAATAAAATATTAATTACACCAAATGACAATTTTTCACGCTCTATTAACTCTTCTACCATTCTTTTTTGTTGTAAAGTTGGTTCTGATTCTGACCAAGACGCTAACATATCGATAGGACTTGTGTCTTCTAATAACTTAAACCAACTATCACTTTCCTTTATATCATCAGTAGTCTCATTTGGACTCTGTGATTGTTCTAAATGATTAGAAGGATTAGCTTTAGTTTGTAACTTAGGAAGCTGTTGTTGATGCTCAATTAAGTAATGAGACCTTGCTTGTTTTCTCATCTCTTCAAATGATAACGTTTGATTTTGTGTGATAGAGTTAAGAATGATTCGTTTCATAGAAGTAGGCGTTAACCCATATAAAGTAGCCAATTGTAAAATTAATTGTTTTGCCTCTTTAGTGATAATTTCTCCACTTATAAAATGATGTTGTAACATATCTCTCAACATATCAAAGTCAAATGATTCATTATCTAAATCTATAGTAGCTGAATGATTTTCCTTTTGAATTGTTGAAGCATCAATAGATATATTTTTATGTGGAACTTTGAATACATCAGTAAATTTGCGCGTTACTTGTTGAAATGCGTTTAAATCTGGTTCATTTTTTTCAAAATACGCTTTTAAATCTTTATATCTTCGATTATCAACTTCATTGTATAGGTATATAGATAACATTGGATCATTAAAAAATTGGTATGCAGTTGGAGGTTGAATCAATTCATATATAAACATAGACTGATTACTATCATGTTTTACAAATGTTTTAATTAACCCAATGCCTTCAAGTAAATCCATATATTCACGGAATTCTAATAAATTTATTTTAAGCTCATTCATAATAGTGTAATGTGTGAGAATAGTATCTTCAACTTCATCGATAAATTGGTTCATGAAATGATATACACCAATAGCTTTAAAGCCAATTAATGGTATGTACAATCGATTTAATATCTCTAATTGTTGATGATTAAAGAAAAAATGTCGATATACTTTAAATCCATCGTGTGGACTTAAACCATACTCATAAGATTTAAAACTCATTTATGAATCACTCCGTTTGTTATCATCCAAAATACCTTGCATCGATGCTAGTAATTGATCCACATCTTTAAACTCTTTATATACTGACGCAAATCGTACATAAGAGACTTGATCTACATGCATGAGCAAATTCATTACATGTTCACCTATATCTCTAGATGAAATTTCTGTATGACCTTTATCGCGTAATTGCCACTCTACTTTATTAGTAATGTCTTCCAATTGTTGATATCTAACTGGTCTTTTTTCACAAGATCTTACAAGGCCATTTAATATTTTTTCTCTTAAAAATTGTTCACGTGTTCCATCTTTTTTGACCACAATAAGTGGACTCACTTCAATATGTTCAAATGTTGTAAATCTTGTCCCACAATTCTCACATTCACGTCTTCTACGTATTGCGTTAGCTTCATCAGCATGTCTTGAATCTACCACACGTGAATGTGTGGCACTACATTTTGGGCATTTCATATCTGTCACCCTCTTGAATAGATTATGCTCCATTATACTATAAAAACGATTTATGACAAAAGAACTCATATGTATTAATAATAAATTGATACAACTTAGCTGTCTAAACCTATATAGAATATAAAAAGAAAGTGAAATAGAATTCAATATAAATTCTTTTTTCACTTTCCTATATATGACTCATTAAAAAATTATTTAATGTTTTTATAATGTTTTAATCTATAAAATCAAGGACATTAGATTAGGCTATCAACTCTAAAATTAACAATCTTTTATTTATTAAAAGCTTAAACTGCAGTCACAGTAGACTTTTCTACTAGTTGTTCACCAATCATTTCAGCTACTTCTACTACTCTATTAGAATAACCCCATTCATTATCATACCAAGCAATCACTTTCACCTTATGATCATCCATTACAATTGTATTCTCAGCATCGATAATAGCTGAATGTGGATTTGTATTAAAATCGACAGACACTAAAGGTGCATGTTCTACTTCTAAAACACCATCTAAATCTGAATGACGAAATGCATTATTAATTTCGTCAACAGTTACCGGTTTTTCTAAATCTACAACCAAATCAACTAAAGAAACATTTTTTGTAGGCACACGTAAAGCTAACCCATGAAGTTTACCTTCTAATTCTGGTAAAACTTCTTTCAATGCTTTTGCTGCTCCAGTAGAAGTTGGAATAATACTTTCATTACATGAACGTGCTCTACGTAAATCTTTATGAGGATTATCAATATTTTTTTGATCATTAGTAATTGCATGAACAGTAGTCATTAATCCATTGACAATACCAAATTGATCATTTAAAACTTTAGCAACTGGTCCTATACAATTTGTCGTACATGAAGCATTACTGAAAATGTCATACTTTTCAACATCTAATTTGTCATCATTTACCCCTTTAACAATCATTTGAACTTCTCCACCTTTAGATGGACCAGTTAGTAATACTTTTTTAGCTCCAGCACGAATATGTCCAACTGCTTTATCACCATGATTAAATTTTCCAGTTGCTTCAATTACGATATCTATATTTAAATCTTTCCATGGTAAATTTTCAGGATTTCTATCTGACACTAACTTAATGTCATGGTTGTCAACACGTATACCATCATCAATTGGTTCTACTTTTTTATCATAACGTCCATGCGTTGTATCATAGTTAATTAGATGTGCAATTGTTTCAGGTGGATAGCTTGCATTAATCGCAACCACATTAAAATTTTCATTATGTAATGCAATTCTTAAAACCATTCTTCCTATTCTACCCATTCCATTAATTGCAATATTTGTTGACATTTAAAGCACCCCTTGTTTTATATGTTATACTTTATAAAATTAGTATAACATAATAGATTTCGATTGAAAGCGTTTACCGAAAATAATGTAATATTTTTTACTTTTACATTTTAAGTTTATATAACTAATATATTTTATTGTATAAATAAAAAGAGTTTAAGACTTAAAATAAAGCCCTAAACTCTTTTTTATATTATTCATGAATGTATCCTTTTTCAATCAATAGTTGTTTAAGAATGGTTTCTAATTCAGATTTACTTCCTAAGTTATCTATAACATGATCAGCCATTCTGCTTTTTTTATCAATTGATATTTGACTATGAACTCTCGCTTTTGCTTGATCCAAGTCTAAATTGTTACGTTTCATTAAACGTTCAATTTGTACACTTTCTGATGTGTAGACGAGCCAAACTTCATCCACAGTATCTTGTAAATCATTCTCAAACAGAAGCGGAATATCCATAATCACATCATATCCCTGTTGTACATAGTGTTGCTTTTCTTGTTCCATAATCGTTCTTACAATAGGATGAATAATTTCATTAAGTTCTAATCGTTTTTCTGGATGATTAAATACTAATTCTCCAATGTATTCTCGATTCATTTCTCCGTCACTTGTGATTGCTTCATCGCCAAACGTTTCTTTTATTCGTTCCAAAGCAGTTGATCCTTTCTCTACTGCTTTTCTTGAAGCTATATCTGCATCGACAATTTTAAATCCATATTCTGATAATAATTTAGAAACTGTTGACTTTCCGGTAGCTATTCCACCTGTTAATCCAATTACTTTAGGCATTTATATCACCGCTCACTTTATTTATTTCTGACAATATGGGCAAAAATGACTGTTTCTAGATGCTATAACCTTTTGTTCAATATCATGGCCACATACTTTACATGTCTTTTGTTTGTATACATTTAAATGTAATTGCATTTGTCCAGTTTTTCCGTCTGCATGACGATAATCTGAAATACTGGTTCCACCATTATCAATACCCTCTTTTAAAACTTCTTGTACATAATAAAAGAGCATTTGTCTTTCTTGATGAGACGTATCTTTTACTTTTCTAGCAGGATGGATACCTGCTCTAAATAACGCTTCACAAGCATAGATATTTCCACATCCTGCTACGATTTTATGATCCAATAACATCTGTTTAATAGGTTTATTGGCTACTTTTTTTTGAGATAAATAGTGATTAAAATGTTGTAACGCTTCTTCGTCAAAAGGCTCAGGCGCTATTTCTAAAAATGAAGGATAATCTTCAAATGAATTTAAATTTCTAATCTCACCAAATCGACGTATATCTGAAAACACTAATTTTTTTCCATTATTTAAATGAAAAATCACGTGCCAATGTTTACGATAGTTGGGAATTGCTATCTCAGATAGGTGATTGACAATGAAAAATCCACCAGCCATACCTAAATGACTAAGTAACACACGTTTACGATTATGCTTTTCAATATGAAAAACAATATATTTACTTCTTCGTTCGACTTTAATTATCTTATAGCCTTCGCAATTCAAACGAAAACCATCTAAATTCATTCCTTTGATAATCGTTTCTTTATTCTGACTTTTACCTTCAATTACTTTTTTAGAAAATGAAATACTTTTAATTGTAGCATTTACAATAAAAGGTTCTATTCCCCTTTTAACATGTTCAACTTCTGGTAATTCTGGCATTATTCATTCCTCTTTCTATTTCGCATCATACCAAGTAGGACCATAATTAGAGTCTACTTTTAATGGAACATCTAAGTCTAATGCATGCTCCATTATATCTTCAACAAATAAACTAAATTCTTCAACTTCAGACTTAGGCACTTCAAATATTAATTCATCGTGTACTTGTAAAAGTAATTTAGCTTTGTAAGACGTATGTTGAACTTGCTTATCAAATTCCACCATAGCAAGTTTAATAATATCGGCTGCACTTCCTTGAATTGGAGTGTTCATTGCTGTACGTTCCGCAAAACCTCTTAAATTAAAATTACGACTAGTGATGTCAGGAATATAACGTCTACGATGCAATAATGTTTCAACATAGCCATTTGCTTTAGCATCCTTTACAATGTCACTCATATATTGCTTAACTCCAGGGAAACTTGCTAAATAATCATCAATAAATATTTTTGCCTCTTTACGAGTTATATTTAAGCTTTGACTTAAGCCATAATCACTAATACCATAAACGATTCCAAAATTTACAGCTTTGGCTTGTCTACGCATTAAATCAGTGACTTCCTCCGCTTCAACACCGAATACTTTTCGTGCTATAGCAGTATGAATATCCTGTCCATGAATAAATGCTTCTTTTAAACTGTCATCTTGTGTAATATGTGCTAAGACACGTAATTCAATTTGAGAATAATCAGCAGATAAAATAACACTGTCTTCAGATGAAGGTTTAAATGCTTTACGTATTTTACGCCCTTCTTCAAGTCGAATCGGTATATTTTGTAAATTAGGATCAACTGAAGATAATCGTCCAGTTTGTGCTAATGTTTGATTAAAACGAGTGTGTATACGCTTATCATTACTAATGACTTTTTGTAAACCTTCCACATAAGTAGATTGTAATTTAGCTAATTGACGATATTCTAAAATATCATTAATGATAGGATGTTCATTCTGTAACTGTTCTAGGACATCGACCGCTGTAGAATAACCTGTTTTTGTTTTTTTAATGACAGGTAGTTTTAATGTTTCAAATAAAACAACACCGAGTTGTTTAGGCGAATTAATGTTAAATTCTTCACCTGCTGCATCATGAATACGCTGAACTAACAATTCTAACTTCTCTTGTAATTCTTGTTGCATGCGTTGTAAATCATTTATATCTGTATAAATACCAATTTCTTCCATTTTACTTAAAATACGTGCTAGCGGAAGTTCTAAATCTTTTAGTAAATTCATTTGTTGATGTGATTCTAGTTCTTTTTCCATTAACGGTTTAACAGCATCAATAGATTTAGTAATAGATGCAATATGCGTATTTAAAATTTCAGCATTAGGAACTTGTCGCTTTTTACCTTTCCCATAAATAGAGACATCTTCTTTAACATACGTTTGATGATAATTTGTTACAACCGAATAGACATCATCAATCGTTCGTGATGGATCAATAATGTAGCTTGCTAACATCGCATCAAAAACGATATTTTGAATGGTAATATTTAATCTGTGTGCTATAACAAATGTTTTCTTTGCGTCATAAACTACCTTTTTAGAATTTTCATTTTCCAACCATTTAATAAGTTCTGGATAATCTTTAATATTATCTGCATCAACTACGATATAACGTTCTTTATCATAAAATCCAAACTTTAAAATATCATCTTTTAAATAATTAGAACCATCTATTTCGAAATGAATCACTGCTTCATCAAGATGATTAAAATCAACATATTCAAATGTAGGCAAAATATCAAAAGAAACTTGTTTTTGTTCTTGCTCAAATTCAGATGCTTTATTATCTATATCTGCTAATAATTGTTTAAATTCTAATTTCTTGAAAAGTTCAATTTTTTCATGATTATCCTTGATATCACTTAATTTCGTATCACTTAAAGTGACTTCTATTGGACTATGTCGATTAATTGTAGCAAGCTCTTTACTCATTAATGCATCTTCATGACTAAGTTCGAGCTTTTCTTTTAATTTTTTACCAGATACTTTATCAATATTCTCATAGACACCTTCTACAGAATCAAATTGATTTAAAAGTTTAATTGCTGTTTTTTCTCCTACTCCAGCTACACCGGGTATATTGTCTGAACTATCTCCCATTAAACCTTTCATATCAATAATTTGTATTGGTTTTAAACCATTATATTTTTCTGCTATAAATTCTGGAGTATAGTGATCAACGTCTGTGACCCCTTTTTTAGTATAATAAATAGTCACATTTTGAGTTGCTAACTGTGTTAAGTCTCTATCTCCAGTTACAATAATAGTTTCAAAATCATTTTGATCTGCTTCTTTACTTAGCGTACCAATAATGTCATCTGCTTCGTAGTTTTCTAATTCATAATGTTTAATATGATAAGCATCTAACAATTGTCGAATATAGGGAAATTGTTCGCTTAATTCGGGTGGTGTTTTTTGACGTCCACCTTTGTATTCACTATATTTAGAATGTCTAAAAGTAGTCTTACCTGCGTCAAAGGCTACTAAGAAATGTGTAGGTTGTTCTTCTCTGATAATTTTTTCGAGTAATTTGGCGAACCCAAGAATCGCATTTGTATGAATACCTGCTTTATTAGATAAAAGTGGCAATGCGTAAAAAGCTCTAAAACTTAAACTATTGCCATCTATCAATACTAATTTATTCAAATTTTAAACCTCCAGAATGAGTTTAATTATATTTTAGCATAAACCTTTGGTCATAACGACTGAACGATATTTTACGAATTTCAAAAAATAAAGTCCTACAAGTTTAGGTCCTTTTAAAATTCTAAAAACATAAAAAAGTATTTTAAAGTGTGGATGACCTAAAATTGTAGGACAAAATAGTTATTCGATTTTATCTATAAATGAGACTCTAAATAGCGATCCTTTATTCAGTTCACTTTCGACCATAATTGTACCGTGAAGTGCTTCTACAATATGTTTTGTAATCGATAATCCTAAACCTGTTCCACCAGAGTCACGACTTCTTGCTTTATCTACTCTATAAAATCTCTCAAAAATATGCTTTTGATCTTTTTTGTCTATCCCAATGCCATAATCTTGGATTTCTAGATTAACTTTTATATCTTCTCTGTAAACTCTAACAATAACTTTATTATTTTCGTACGAATAGTTAATGGCATTTGAAAGTAAATTTGTGATAACTTGAGACAACTTTCCTTCATGCGCTTCAATAATAACATCATTTTCTATTTCAGATTTAATAGCGATGTTTTTATACTTAGCTTGAGTTTGTAGATTATGGATTGTATTATGTGCTAAATCTGAAAGATTAACATAAGTAGTCTCAATCTCAGTTTGTTGTTCAATATGAGATAAATCTAATAAATCCATGACAAGTGATTCTATACGATTTGATTCTTTTAAAATAATATTTAAAAACATCTCAAGAGATTGTTCATCATTCTTTGCACCTTCAATTAAGGTTTCTGCAAATCCTTTAATTGAAGTAATTGGAGTTTTAAGTTCATGTGAAACATTTGCAACAAACTCACGTCTCAAATTTTCTAATTTTTTTAAATTAGTGATATCATGTAATACTACAACCATACCTTGAAGTTTCTTTTTTGCTTTACTTAAGATGGGAATACAAGAAACATCAAAATATTTTTGATGAACATCATTAATGTATAACTCAATTTGTTCATGCAACGGTTTTTCAGTTTTAAAGCTTTCAATAACAAGATGTTGAATTTCTTTATCTAAATGTACAGTATAATCTTTATTTTCGACTTTACTATCTGGTTTGAATACCTCGTAATAAGCATGGTTTGCAATAACAATTTCACCTTGCTTATCTATCATTAATACCGAGCTAGGAATATTTTCTAATGTTGTTTTAAGACGATTAGATTGCATTTTTTGTTTATTATTTAATTTTTGCAATCGTCTTGCTAAATCATTGGTAGTAACAAATAATGCTTTTGTTTCTTTCACATTACTTTCAGGTACTCTAACATGATAATATCCATCTGCAATTAAAGATGTCGCATAAGTAACTTCGTTGATTGGTCGTATATAGGTGCGATTAATGCTTCTTACAGCTAAATAAATAGCAAATAACACAATGATTCCAATTAATGATAAGTACTTCCACATATTTTTTTGTAAATCTAAAATTTCAGTATTAATACCACTTATGTATATTGTTTGATTACTTACAGTATTTTTAAATGTGTAATCCACCTTATCCTTATTTTTATGATATATAATATTCGAAGGATTAGCTGCATTATCAATAGTATGATTAATTTGATGTTGATTGCCAGTTTGATATAACACATGTCCATTTTCAGAAATTTTAACAACCAAATTTTGATTTTGTGCTATACGCTGAATGTCTGCTTGTTTATTTCGCTTATTTAAATTTACGATATTTTCTGATAAATGATTTAATTCTCTAGTTTGAGTATCTGATAATATCTGATACATCGTATGATGAAGAATTGCACCTAAGCCTATAAAACTAATAATTGTGATTGTACATAGTAGAAGTAATAATCTATGATGAAATTTAATCATTAAGCTTTAGGTCTTTCTAATTTATAACCCAATCCACGAACTGTTTTTATCAACTTAGGTTGTTTAGGATTTTCTTCTAATTTATCTCTTAAATGACTAATATGAACATCTACAATTCTTGAATCTCCTGCAAACTCGTAATTCCACACTGAATTTAACATATGTTCTCTAGTAATTACGCGTCCTTGACGTTCAATAAGATAAAGTAATAACTCAAATTCTTTAGGAGTAAGTTCAAGCAAGGTATCATCTCTATAGACTTCAAAGAATTCAGGACGAATTCTAATATTATCAATTACAATATCTTCATCCTCCACGTCATCTTTTACGACTTCATTAGCAATTTGAGAGCGTCTTAAAATAGCTTTTACTCTTGCTACAACTTCTCTTGGAGAGAAAGGTTTAGTCATGTAATCATCAGCACCTAATTCTAAGCCTAAAACACGATCAAACTCATCATCTTTAGCCGTTAACATTAAAATAGGTACAAGATTTTTATCAGATCGAATCGTTTTACATACTTCTATTCCATCTTTTTTAGGTAACATGACATCTAATACAATCAGTTCAGGTTTAACCTCTTTAACTTTTTTGAGTGCTTCTTCACCATCATACGCTACATCTACAATATAACCTGCTGTTTCTAAGTTATATTTTAGTAACGTTACTATTGATTGCTCGTCATCAACCACTAATACTTTTTGTGACATGATTTGCCTCCCTAAATAGAATTAACAATTTCAATTTTATTATAACTGAAATTTAAATAAAAATAACATACAACATATTGAATTTACATAAACTTAACATTTACTTATTATTTTCAATTTGTTAAGAATATTTTTCGTTAATCTTGTTTTGATATTTATTAATAATGAACAAAAACAGTCTAAGACATCAAAATCCATCTTAGACTGTTTTATCAAAATAAATATTATTTTAAGTTTTTAATCAATTCATCGGCAAATTCTGAAGTTGATACTTCAGTAGCTCCGTCCATTAAGCGAGCAAAATCATATGTCACAATTTTAGAAGCAATTGTAGCTTCAATAGCATCAGTAATTTTATCAGCCGCTTCTTGCCATCCTAAATGTTCTAACATTAATACAGAACTTAATAATTCAGATGATGGATTCACTTTATTTAAGTTAGCATACTTTGGTGCTGTACCATGTGTTGCTTCAAAAATAGCATGCCCTGTCTCATAGTTAATATTAGCACCAGGAGCAATACCGATTCCTCCTACTTGTGCAGCAAGTGCATCTGAGATATAGTCGCCATTTAAGTTCATTGTAGCTACTACATCATGTTCTGCTGGACGTGTTAAAATTTGTTGTAAGAAAATATCTGCTATTGAATCTTTAATAATAATTTTACCGTCTTTTTCAGCTTGTTGTTGTGCGTCATTTGCAGCATCTTTACCATCTTTTTCAGCAATGTCATCATATTGTTGCCAAGTAAATACTTTATCAGAAAATTCGTTATGAGCTAAATCATAACCCCATTGTTTAAATGATCCTTCTGTAAACTTCATAATATTACCTTTGTGAACTAATGTTACTGATTTACGGTTATTATCAATTGCATATTGAATAGCTGATCTTACTAAACGTTCGGTTCCTTCTTTAGAAACTGGTTTAATACCAATACCAGAAGTTTCGGGAAAACGAATATTTGTAGCACCCATTTCATTTTGTAAGAAGTCAATAACTTTTTTAACTTCTTCTGTTCCTTCTTTAAATTCAATTCCAGCATAAATATCCTCAGTATTTTCACGGAAGATAACCATATCAACATCTTGAGGACGTTTTACTGGTGAAGGTACACCTTTAAACCAACGTACTGGACGAAGACAAGTAAACAAATCCAATTCTTGTCTTAATGCTACATTTAAAGAACGAATGCCTCCGCCAATTGGTGTAGTTAATGGCCCTTTAATTGCGATTAAGTATTCTTTGATGGTATCTAAAGTTTCTTGTGGTAACCATTCACCAGTTTCATCGTACGCTTTTTGACCAGCTAATACCTCTTTCCACTCAATACGCTTTTCACCGTTATATGCTTTTTCAACCGCCGCATCAACAACACGACTAGCTGCTTTCCAAATATCAGGACCGATACCATCCCCAATAATAAATGGAATAATTGGTTCATTAGGTACATTTAATAATTCATCATTTGCTCTAGTAATTTTTTCAGCTGCCATTATAAAAGCCTCCATAAATTAAATTTTGAAATATTTTATCTTTCTTCTACTGCTACATATTTACGATTTGTTTCTCCAACATATTTTGCACGCGGACGAATAATTCGATTATCACGATATTGTTCTAAAATATGCGCGGTCCATCCTGCAGTACGACTTACAGCAAAGATAGGTGTAAAAATATCGTGTGGAATTTCCATGCTATGATAAACAGTTGCACTAAAGAAGTCTACATTTGGAATTAAACCTTTTTCATCATGCATACGCTTTTCAATTGCAAGAGAAATTTCATATAATTCGTTATGTCCAGTTTCAGAAGTTATTTTTCGACTCATTTCTTTTAAGTACTTGGCACGTGGATCTCCCTCTTTATATACACGATGACCGAATCCCATGATTTTTTCTTTGTTAGCGAGTTTCTTATCTAAATAATTATCTACTTCATCAAGTGATTTAACTTCTGATAGCATTTTCATAACTTGTTCATTTGCTCCACCATGTAAAGGGCCTTTTAATGAACCAATTGCTGCTACAATACCTGAATACATATCAGATAAAGATGATACTGCGCATCTTGCTGTAAATGCTGAAGCATTAAGTTCATGATCAGCATGTAATATTAAAGCTTTATTAAAAGCTTCAACTTCAGTATCAGATGGCAATTCCCCTTTTAACATATACAAGAAGTTTGCTGCATAGCTTAAATCAGAATTGGGCTTAACAGGTTCCTTTCCTTCTCGCACGCGTGAAAACGCTGTAACTAATGATGCAATCTTTGCTTGGATACGAATAGCTCGATTTTTTCGACTTTCATCTGTTTCCTCTTCAGCATCTGGATCAAAGTGTGCAATATAAGAAACAGAGGTACGTAATGCAGTCATTGGATGTACATCATCCGTAGCATATTCTTCAAAATGCTTATATACCCTTGGATTTAATGTCATATATTGTTTAAGTTTCTCTTTTAATTCTTCAAGTTCTTCTTGTGTTGGTAATCTATAATTCCATAATAAGAACATGATTTCTTCAAATTGAGCATTTTCAGCTAAATCATCAATATCATATCCTGAATAAGTTAATTGACTATCAATAATTGAACTAATTTTAGTTTCTGCTGCGATAACCCCTTCTAAACCTTTTTGTAATTCTGCCATAAGTAATTCCCCTTTTCTTTTACATAATGTAATGGCTTTCATAAAATAGTATATCTAAAATTATAAGTTTTGTGAATAATTATATATGTGGTTTAAATTTTCATTGGTAAATTATTTATATATTAATTTTAATTATAATGATAGTAAAAATTGTTATAAAGCTATTTATGAATAGTAAGACAAGGTTGACTTATGTGAAAATAATGAATATTTTAATTATTTATCAACAATGATTATTTTTTATTAACTCAATGTTAATAAAATTTTTAGAAAAAATTTAGAAAAATAATTGTCGAATTTAATATATAAGTGCATAATTAATATTAATTAAATGTAAGGGAGTTGTCTTATGGCAGAAGAAAAATTACAAAGAGGATTAAGTAATCGTCATGTACAATTGATTGCTCTTGGTGGCGCTATCGGAACTGGATTATTCTTAGGTGCAGGTCAAACTATAGCTATGACTGGACCTTCTATTCTATTAACCTATATCATTATTGGATTCATGCTATTTATGTTTATGAGAGGTCTTGGAGAAATCATCATTCAAAATACTCGTTTTAAATCATTTGCTGATGTAACAAACGAGTATATTGGACCGTTTGCAGGATTCGTTACTGGATGGACATATTGGTTATGCTGGATTATAACGGGAATGGCAGAAGTAACTGCAGTTGCTAAATATGTTAGTTTCTGGTTTCCAACTATACCAAACTGGATTACTGCTCTGTTTTGCGTATTAATATTAATGGTTTTTAACTTATTAAGTGCAAAATTATTTGGAGAATTAGAATTCTGGTTTGCTATTATTAAAATTATAACTATTATAGCTTTAATCGTCATTGGTGCAATAATGATTTTATTTGCTTATAAAACTCAATTTGGACATGCAAGTTTAACTAATCTTTATAAACATGGTATTTTTACCAATGGAACCTCTGGTTTCTTTATGTCATTCCAAATGGCTTTATTCTCATTTGTTGGTATTGAAATGATTGGGGTAACCGCTGGTGAAACTAAAGATCCAGAAAAAACAATACCTAAAGCTATAGATGCAGTACCAATTAGAATTTTAATTTTCTATGTAGGTGCTTTAGCAGTCATTATGTCTATTATTCCTTGGGACAAAGTGGATCCAAATGAGAGCCCATTTGTTAGATTGTTCTCATTAATTGGTATTCCGTTTGCAGCTGGATTAATTAACTTTGTAGTTTTAACTGCTGCTGCTTCATCTTGTAATAGTGGTATCTTCTCAAATAGTCGTATGTTATTTGGATTATCTGAACAAAAACAAGCGCCTTCTATATTTAAAAGTACTAACAAACAAGGTGTACCACATATCGCAATTATAGTATCATCTGCGTTATTATTGGTGACAGCATTATTAAACTATATTTTTCCAAATGCAACGCTAGTATTTACATATGTTACAACAATTTCAACAGTATTATTTATTATCGTGTGGGCTTTAATTATTTGGGCTTATATTAATTATCATAGAAAAAATCCTGAATTACATAAAAAAGCAAAATTCAAACTTCCTGGTGGAAAATATATGGCCTATATTATTTTAGCATTCTTCATATTTGTGTTTTGTTTACTATTTGTAAATGCAACAACAAGAAACGCTATTTTCTTAACACCCATTTGGTTTATTATTTTAGGTATTATGTATTTAAGATATAAAAAAGTAGCAAATTAACATTAAAATATCAATATAAAAAATGACTGGAACAATTGATAATGTTCCAGTCATTTTTATGTTAATGCAGTCGATGTCTGAATTGAAATACTCTTGTAATAAGCATTTTTAAACACTACTATCCCCAACATAGAGATTTTCTTAATGAAAATCTACGTTCAACGCAAGGTGGGACGACGAATACGGCTCTATTCCACTTTTTTAATATGTTTAAATAATATAAAAAAGAGCGAGAATTTTATCCACTAATGTGGTTATTCTCGCTCTTCTAGCATTTTAATTAAACATACTTATACAGTTGTTTAATTAAAGGACATTCGCATACCCTTCAAAAATTCTACCTTGATTTGCATCAACAGTAATTAATAAGTCATTTTTCAATTCTTTAGTTGCATTTTCAACACCAATAATAGTTGGGATACCTTGTTCAAGTCCAACGATTGCACTTGGTGATGTTATACCGTTTTCTTCAGTAATTAAACCTGCAGCTTTTTCAACATATGGAACATAGCTTTCGTCTACTGAATTAGTCACAATAATTGATTCACTTAGGTCTTTTCCTTCTAAATCACTAGCAGTTTTAGAAATCACTGTTTTACCAGTTGTTGATCCACGACCAACACCTTGACCTTTAGCAATTTCATCACCTACTAAATGTAATTTCATCATATTAGTCGTACCTTTTTCACCAGTTGGAACGCCAGCAGTAATGATAATTAAATCACCATTACCAACTTTTTCAGTAGCAACAGCTGTTGCTACTGCATTATTTAATAAATCATCTGTCGTTTTACGTCCTTTTTTAACAACTGGATATGCACCCCATACTAGTGCTAATTGTCTTGCAGTATGTTCACTAGGTGTTACTGCAATAATATCTGAATGTGGACGATATTTAGAAATTGTAATCGCTGTTGAACCACTTTCAGTTGCAGCTACAATTGCTTTAACATTTAAGTTTAGAGCAGTATGTGCTACAGATACACCAATCGCATTTACTAATGATGTTTCTACTAATTTAGTACGATCAGATAATAATTTTTTGTAATCTTGAGCAGCTTCAGCTGAAATTGCGATATTTCTCATTGTTTTAACTGCTTCTTCAGGATATTGTCCTGCAGCTGTTTCACCAGATAACATAACTGCATCTGTACCATCATAGATTGCATTAGCAACGTCACTTGCTTCAGCTCTTGTTGCACGTGGATTACGTTGCATTGAATCAAGCATTTGAGTTGCAGTAATGACAGGTTTTCCTAATTTATTACATTTTCTAATTAAATCTTTTTGAACGATTGGCACAGATTCAGGTGGAATTTCAACACCCATGTCACCACGCGCAACCATTAAACCATCAGATACTTCTAAAATCTCTTCAATATTGTCAATACCTTCTTGATTTTCAATTTTAGGGAAGATAGTAATATTATCATTATTTTCTTGTTCTAAAATTTCGCGAATATCTAATACATCACTAGGACGACGTACAAAGCTTGCTGCAATGTAATCAATATCTTCTTTAATACCAAATTTAATATCTGCAGCATCTTTATCAGTGATACCAGGTAAGTTTACTTTAACACCAGGTAAGTTTACACCTTTTTTATTTTTTAATTCACCAGTATTTAAGATATCACATTTAACTTCGCCTTTATCTTTATCAATATCTTTAACTTGTAATTCTACTAAACCATCATCTAATAAAATGTATGATCCAATTTGAACATCATTAATTAAATCTTCATATGTGACTGAGAATTTTTCAGGTGTACCTTCAACTTGAGACATACTCACAATAACTTCTTTACCTTTTTCAAGTACAATCAAGCCGTCTTTCATATCATGTGTACGAATTTCAGGTCCTTTAGTATCTAATAAAATACCAATAGTTTTACCTAATTTTTTAGATACTTTACGAATTGAATCAATACGTGCTTTATGTTCTTCATGACTACCATGAGAGAAATTTAAACGTGCAACGTTCATTCCAGCATTCATTAATTTTTCTAACATTTCCTCAGACTCTGAAGCAGGTCCTATAGTACATACAATTTTAGTCTTTCTCATTATAAAAGCCTCCTAAATTATATAGATAATTCTTTTGCTAAGTCATAAATACGAGTGTTGAATTTATGGCTTTCATTATTGAAAATTTCATCAAATGGTGTTGCTGTAAGTTGGTTATTTTGTATACCTACACCGAATCCTGTTTGACCTTGCATTAACAATTCTACAGCATAACCGCCTAATCTTGAAGCAAGTACTCGATCTACACCAGATGGACTACCACCACGTTGGATGTGACCAAGAACAGATACACGTGCATCAACATTGATATATTTAGTTAATTGTTCTGCACATTCATGGCCACTCATACAACCTTCTGCTACCATAACGATAGAATGTTTTTTTCCACGTTTAATACCACTTTCAATTTTTTCAGCAACATCTTTAATATCTGTGTGCTCTTCTGGAACTAAGATTGTTTCAGCACCTACTGACAATCCAGCCCACAGTGCTAAATCACCACAATCACGTCCCATTACTTCTACAACAAAAGTTCTCGCATGACTTGAAGCAGTATCTCTGATTTTATCGACACAGTCAATAATCGTATTTAATGCTGTATCGAAACCAATAGTGAAATCAGTACCATTAATATCATTATCAATTGTTCCAGGGATACCAATTGTTTTTATATCGGTTGTTTCTTCGCTAATACGTTGAGCACCTCTATAACTGCCATCTCCACCGACTACTACAAGTCCTTCAATACCATGCTTGTGTAAGTTCTCAATCCCTTTTTGTCTTACACTCTCATCTTTAAACTGAGGACATCTAGCAGAATATAGAAAAGTTCCTCCTCGTTGAATCGTATCTCCAACACTTCCTAATTCAAGTTTGTGGATATTATCATCAAGTAAACCTTGATAACCCTGATAAACACCAAAAACTTCGATATTATTATAAATTGCTTTTCGTACGACTGCTCTAACAGCAGCATTCATGCCTGGTGAATCTCCACCACTTGTTAATACCGCAATTCTCTTCATAGCGACATACCCTTTCCTAACTATAATAATCTTCATGTATAAATTACCATAATTTTATTTTCTATTCCATTAATATTGATAGATTATATATATGTAAACGTTTTAAATTTTTAATTTAATTTATATAAAAAAAATGACTAGAAATTTTAATTAAATTTCTAGTCATTCTGTGTTAATTAATAAAGGTACCAATATTTCTAAATTTATTAAATCGATGATTCGCTAAAGCTTGTCCATCTAATTTATTTAATTCATTAAGCTGATGAATAAAAGATTGTTTAATTTGTTTTGCTTGAAAAACGACGTCTCTGTGAGCGCCGCCTTGTGGTTCATTAATAACTTCATCTACCACGTTTAGTTCCAGTAAATCTTTTGCAGTAATTTTCATCGTTTCAGCAGCCATTTTTGCTAAAGAGCTATCTTTCCAAAGTAATGCTGCCGCCCCTTCTGGAGAAATAACAGAATAAGTACTATTTTCAAGCATTAATAATTTATTAGTTATACCAATACCAAGCGCACCACCGCTTCCACCTTCACCGATGACAACACCAATCACAGGTACTTTAAGAGAAGCCATCTCAATTAAATTTTTCGCAATTGATTCACTTTGCCCTCGTTCTTCAGCTGCTTTTCCCGGATATGCACCTTTTGTATCAATAAACGTAAAAATAGGACGATTAAATTTTTCAGCTTGTTTCATTAAGCGTAAAGCTTTACGGTAACCTTCAGGATGAGCCATTCCAAAATTACGATAAATATTATCTTTAGTATCTTTCCCTCGTTGCTGACCTATGATAGTTACCGGTTGATTGTTGAGATATCCTATTCCACCAATCATCGCAGGATCATCTCTAAAATTACGATCTCCATGTAATTCAATGAATGAATCAAAGATATATGGAATATAATCAAGTGTTGTAGGTCTTTCTTGAAGTCTTGCAATTTGTACTCGATCCCAAGGTTTTAAATTGGTGTATATTTTTTTTCTTTCTCTTTCCAAAGAGGCTTCTAACAAATCAATTTCATCTTGTAAGTCGACGTCATTTTTTTCTTGAGATTCCTTCAATGAATTAATCTTTTCTTTAATCTCATATAAAGATTTCTCGAAATCAAGCATTCGTCTTCACCTCTTGATGTAGTTTTAAAATTTCAGAAAGTGTTGCTTTCATGTCTTTTCTATGCACAACTTTATCTAATTGACCATGTTCTAATAAAAACTCAGCAGTTTGAAAATCTTCCGGCAATTTTTCGTTAATTGTTTGTTCTATAACTCTACGTCCAGCAAAACCGATTAAAGCCTTAGGTTCGCTTAGGTTAATATCACCCACAGAAGCAAAACTAGCTGATACACCACCAGTAGTAGGATGTGTTAAATAAGAAACATATAATAATCCAGCATCAGAATGTCGTTTTAATGATACACTTGTTTTTCCCATTTGCATTAATGAAATAATACCTTCTTGCATTCTGGCACCACCACTTGCAGAAAATAATACAAATGGTAACCGATGTTCAGTACAATAATCAACGATTCTACAGATTTTTTCCCCTACGACTGAACCCATACTTCCCATTCTAAATCGTGAGTCCATAACTGCAATGCCATATTTCACGCTATCTAATTCTGCTGTACCAGTTACGATGGCTTCATTTAAACCCGTTTTCTTTTGATCTTTTTCCACCTTTTCTTGATAACCAGGAAAATCTAAAGGATTAGAAGATGTCATTTCTTTATCGAATTCTTTGAACGAATTTTCATCTGAAATAGCTTCTATTCTTTTGTATGCAGGAAGTGCGATATGATGATCACAATTAAAGCATACATTTAAATTTTCAGTTAGTTCTTTTGTATACATTATTTTTTTACAATTAGGACATTTAGTCATGATACCCGCTGGCACGTCATTTTGTTTAGAATCCGGTACCGTTAAATATTTCTTTTTTTTACTACTTCTATTAAAAAAATCTTTAAACATGCGTAAACCTCCGCATAACTCACTCAATAATTTCGTTATTTTAAATAGTTACTTTTAAATTCGCTTACTTTATTTTAAATCTGTTAACTTCATTGTTTTATCATATACGTCATGGAAATCTACTTCAATACATGCAACACCTAATTCCATAGCAGATTGTGTTAAATCTTGTGTCGCTGATGGTGTCACTCTTTAATCGAAAGGAGTAGATTCAATATCTAAAACAACTCTAAAAACACCTAGATAAGCTAATATCTTATTAATTTGATTTCGAAAATAAGGTCGTCTCGTTCCTACTACTTTAGCACTACTTCCTTGATTCTTCATAGCTTTCTTTACACGATTCTACTGCCTCTATAGAGTATGCTAAACTTAGCTCTTCTATATTGGTTACTTTAACATAAGGTGTAGTTTTTAATTTACCTTGATTCTCTTTATGCATTTGTAATGCATCGTCTCTTAAAGACATTTAATCAATCTCTAATTGATTTATAATTAAATTACTTTTGAAAAGAAGGATTTTTGTAACAATTAAGTTCAATTTTAAAAACCATTTTTATATGCTACATGTTATTAAATCAAGAGATAAAAAAATCAATAAAATTATTAATTTTTCTTTATAACCATCAATTAACTATATCATAATTTTTTTGCATATAAAAGTTATATAATTCTGATGTCACTTGGCTTGAACATCTTTATAAACCTTTCGACTTGTTCCATTTCTTTTTGTAAAAATCCTAAAGATTGAGTTTGTTGTTGCATTTCATTAAATAAAACTACTTCTAAATCGTTATGTGTCGTTTGATCTATTAAAAATGATTTAATATCTTCTAATTGATTGACGTTTCTAACCATTATTTGTTTGGCTTGAGATAATTTGTTATTTTCAAAGTCGTTAATTGTATCCATACTTTGAATGATAATTTGTCTCTTTTGATTTCGTTCTTCAAATTTGCCATGAACGACTAGAATATCATTTTGTTGTTGACTCATTGTCTCATATTGTTTGTACTTATCTGGAAACAAAACACCATCAATAGTGGTTCTACCATCATCTAGAACCAAGAAAGCCATATGTTGTCCAGTTTTTGTTCTTATTTGCTTAAATTGATTAACCTGAACAAGTATAGGTTGATAATCTAAGCTATTCTTAATCGTAAATATACCTAAATATTGTTTGATATAAAATAATTTTTCAACTGGATGGTTAGAAATATAAAATCCTAAGTATTCTTTTTCATAAGCACTAATTATTTGATCACTGAATTCCTCTTTATCTTCATAGGCTTGCTTCGGTGTTAACATATTAAATAAAAATTCATCTTGTTCAACATTCGAAACTTGATCAATAACTTCATCAATTGTAGATAATAGTGTTGATCTAGTTTTACCAAATGAATCAAATGCGCCCACACATATTAATGCTTCTAATAATTTTCTAGTTTTAATTTTCTTAGGAATTCTTCTGGTGAAATCAAAAAAGTCTTTATACAATCCATTTTCAGATCGTTCGTCTACTATAGATTTGACGCTTTGATATCCCACACCTTTTATTGCACCCAACGATAAATAAATATTTTTTTCTGTCGCTTTGTAAAACCAGTGACTTTTATTAATATCTGGAGGTAAAATATTTAAACTTTGAGTTTTAGCTTCTTCTATTATTATTGCCGTTTTGGTTTCATTACCTATAACATTACTGAGAATATTCGCGTAGAAATAATTAGGATAATGCACTTTTAAATAAGCCATGATATATGCAATTTTAGAATAACTCACTGCATGAGCTCTAGGAAAACCATAATCCGCAAACTTTAATATTAGTTCGAAAATACGTTCACTAATTGATGCATCATAATTATTACTTACAGCCCCTTCAATAAAGTGTTGACGTTCACTTTCTAGAATAGCTCTATTTTTTTTACTCATTGCACGTCTCAATATATCTGCTTGACCATAACTAAAATTAGCGAATTGACTAGCAATTTGCATGATTTGTTCTTGATAAATAATGACGCCATACGTCTTCTTTAAAATAGGCTCTAAATCAGGATGTAAGTATTTAATGTCACTTTGACGATGTCTTCTTGATATGTATGTAGGAATTTCTTGCATTGGACCAGGTCTATACAATGATGTTACAGCAACGATGTCTTCAAAGTGTTCAGGCTGTAATTCCATCAATACTCTTCTAACACCTTCTGATTCTAATTGAAATATACCTGTAGTGTTTCCTAGAGATAATAATTTAAATACTTTTTGATCATTAAAAGGGATTTGTTCTATATCGATATCAAGATTTAAATCTTTTTTTACTTGAGTGATAATTTGATGAATAATTGATAAATTTCTAAGACCAAGAAAGTCAATTTTTAATAAACCTAATCGTTCTGCTTCAGTCATTGTCCATTGAGTCAATATACCTGTATCTCCCATTGTTAAAGGAGCAAAATGATACAATGGTTTATCATTAATAATTATTCCAGCAGCATGGGTAGATGTATGACGTGGTAAGCCCTCTAGTTTTTTACTAATTTCAAACCATTTTTCATGACGATAACTTTTATGAACAAATGCTTTAAATTTTTCATTTTGATAGGCTTCTTCTAGTGTAATACCTAATTGATGTGGGATTAAATTCGATATTTCATTTAACGTTTTTTCGTCAAAACCAATAATACGGCCTACATCTCTCGCTACAGCTCTTGCTAATAGGTGACCAAAAGTGACGATACCTGATACGTGATATTGACCATACTTTTCTTGTACGTACTGAATCACTTTTTCTCTTCTCGTATCCTCAAAATCGATATCAATGTCTGGCATAGTGACACGTTCTGGATTTAAAAAGCGCTCGAATAATAAATCAAATTTAATTGGATCAATAGTTGTGATACCTAATAAGTAACTGACTAAAGATCCTGCAGATGAACCACGTCCAGGTCCAACCATCACGTCATGCGTTTTAGCAAAATGTATTAAATCGCTCACTATCAAAAAATAATCTTCGAATCCCATATTCGTTATTATTGAATATTCATGATGTAATCGGTCAATATATCGCTGATCTTTATCTAATTTAAATTCTTTAAGATTATATTTTAACTTTTCTAAAAGATAGGATTTAGTACTTTGTTGATTAGGGGTTTTAAAGTTAGGCAATAGATTTTGATGATATTGAATTTCTGCGTTACACTCATCAGCTAAAGCCTTTGTATTAGCTATTATTTTTTCAGACAATTGAAATGCTTTAATATTTTCACTAGTTGGAAAATATTCATGAGCATCCTTAATATCATTTACTAAATCCAATTTTGTATTGTTTTTTATTGCTTTTAATGCAGGTATTGTATCTGCATCTTCAGGATTTAAATATCTTGCATTATTAAGAAAGACAATTTTATCGTCTGAAAAATCTAATTGACTTGTGTGATTTATGAATACTGACTCATTATTCTTTAGTGTTTGAATTAACGATTGATGAGACGCATGAGCATCTTTAAAAACAATAGCAAGATGATAACTATATTTTTGTAGCCATTTTAGGGATATCGTAGTCTTTTGTTTCATATTTATTGCAGAAGAAAGTTGATACAGAGCATGGAGACCTTCATTATTCTTTGCGAATAATACTGTTTCAATTGTGCTAATTTCATCAGAGACCATTACAGTCATTCCAAATATTGGCTTAATTCCCTCTTTAACACATGCGTCATAAAACTTAGGGAAGCCATATAATACGTTCGTATCAGTAATTGCAAGTGCTTGATATCTATTTTCTTTTGCCTTTGATACAACATCGTTAATTTTTAAACTTGAATATAATAAATCATATGTTGAATGAATATTCAAATGTACAAACATATATGACTTCCTTTCGTAATTTATAGTTTTTGGCGTAAGGCTTCACCTAAAGTCTCAAATTGTTCCCAATTTTCAACAGAAACTCCAGATGCATTTGGATGTCCTCCACCGCCAAATTGATTAGCTATATCATTAATAGTAATTCCTTTAGAACGTAATCGACATCTAATTTGATCACCTTCATCAACACCAAACATCCATATTTTTAGACCTTTGATATCTGCTACGGTATTAACAAACTGAGATGCTTCGTTAGGTGCAATTTGAAATTGGTTTAGGACGTCTTTAGTAATCTTTATTTGGCAATATTGATGATCTTCACTTAATTGGAAATTTTGTAAAATATATCCTTGGAATGGCATAAGTTTTGGATCTTTCTCACCCAATTGATTTAATATATCATTATGATTAAATGGAAATTCTAGCAAACGACTAGCAACCTTCATAGTATGTGGTGTGGTATTACTAAATAAAAAACGACCTGTGTCTCCGACAATTCCTAAATATAGAACACGTGCGACAGATTCATCGATAATATTAATATCATTAAAATGTGTAATAAAATCAAAAATGATTTCGCTTGTTGAACTTGCATTAGTATCTACATAATTTATTCTGCCATATTGATCAGTAGCAGGATGGTGATCAATTTTAATTAAATCTTTGCCTTGATTAAATCTTTGATCATCGATACGAGGTGCATTTGCTGTGTCACAAACAATCACTAGAGCGTTTTGATACATATCATCTCTAACTCTGTCTAAATCCCCTATAAATGCTAAAGAAGATTCTGGTTGCCCAACTGCATAAATAGACTTTTCTGGAAATTTACGTTGCAAATAATATTTTAAGCCTAACTGTGAACCATATGCATCTGGATCAGGACGAACGTGTCTATGAATAATAACAGTTTCATATTTATCAATTTCATTCATTATTTTATTAAAAATTTCTACCATTTCTTTTCTCCTTTAATTTCAAAAACTATTTTAAACATCTTCAAACATTTGACATATAATCATTGCATTTGCAACTTTCTCATTTTTACAAGTCATAATGACCTCTAATTTAGCAAAATTTCTTCCTACATCTAACATGTTATACTTTACATCAAGCGTACTTTCGATTGCGACATTTTTAATATAAATAATATTCAAGCTTTCAATCATAACATCTACTTTTTTATACTTACGCAATTCATGTTTAATTGTTTCTTCAATAATTGCGACACATATCGCTTTACTCAACGTACCATATTGGTTGGTTAAAACTGGTGAAATTTTAACAGACGTCTCATTATGATTTATTGAGATGTGTTTGGCAATTTGATCGATAATGGTTTCTCCAATTTGAGGTTGTCTTCCAATTAATTGCATTGCTTTTAACACATCATTTCGTGTAATCACACCTATTGCTTTTTTATTTCTTGTTGTGACTGGTAAAATTTCAATTCCTTCCCAAATCATTATATGAGCACAACTCGCTACTGTAGTTGTTAATTCAACATTGATAGGTCGTCTTGTCATGACTTTATTAATCCTATCATCTTCGTTCATGTGAATAACTTCTTTACTCGTTACAATTCCCACAAGTTTCCAATCTTTATTTACTACTGGAAAACGAGAATGTCCTGTGACTTTTGCACGAGAAATATAGTCTTCTAAACCCATTTCATCAAACACTACCGTCATATCATTGATAGGTTTTACGATATCTTCAACAATAAGTATCTCTTTTCTTATCATTTGATTATACATGGCTCTATTAATGATATTAGCTACTAAAAATGTATCATAATTTGAAGAAATAATAGGTAACTCTTGTTTATTTGCATAATCAATAATATTTTGAGCTGTACTAAATCCACCGGTAATAAGTATACCGCTTCCTCTTTTTAATGCTTCCATCTGAACTTCAGGACGGTTACCTACAATCAATAACGTTTGATTTCCAATATACTTTACTACATCTTTTAGTTCCATAGCTCCTATTGCAAATTTACTAACAGTTTTATTTAAACCATTTTTCCCACTTATGATGTCACCTTCAATAATATTCACAATTTCTTGAAAAGTAAGATGTTCAATTTGTTCGCGACTCTTTTTATCTATCCGAACCGTACCTACTCTATCGATGGTGGTTACAAAGCCAAGTTGACTAGCATCTTTAATTGCTCTATAAGCAGTCCCTTCAGAAACATTCATTACTTTGGCTATTTTTCTAACTGAAATTTTTTGTCCTATATTTAATGATTCTATATAAGATACAATTTGTTCATGTTTAGTCATTTTCAACCCTCTTCATTTTTAGACAATGTCTAATATATTATAACTTTTTTATTTATAAAAATCGATTTGAATGTGACAAAAGTATCAAAAACTAACATATCGGTATCATTTTGTTTTTAATGTATAAAAATGAAGTTAATTTAAATAATAAAAATATAAATTTGATGGAAATATTAAATCACTAATTATATAATTAAATATAAGGAGGGATGACCTATGTATAAAAACATATTACTAGGTGTAGATACTCAATTAAAAAATGACAAAGCATTGAAAGAAATTTCAAAATTAGCTGGCCCAGGTACTGTTGTTACAATCATGAATGCGATTGGTGAACAAGACATCCAAGCCTCTATTAAAGGAGGGACTCACATCGAAAAATTGACACATCGTCGTGATCAAGGACTTGAACACACACGTCATACTTTAGATGATTATGGTATCAATTATGATCAAATTATCGTTCGTGGAAATCCAAAAGATGAATTGGTGAAACATGCAAATAGTGGTAAATATGACATTGTCGTATTAAGTAACCGTAAAGCTGAACAACAAAAGAAATTTGTTTTAGGTAGTGTTAGTCATAAAGTTGCTAAACGTGCTACTATCCCTGTTTTAATAGTTAAATAATTTTAATCTTATAAAAAAGAGGCTGGGACATAATTTCTAACAAATTAGCCAGTAAATGAGTTTATTATAAATTCATTTACTGGCTTCTTTATTTACAATA